>Ga0209068_10000020_pt1 | contig 131263 bp, 115 predicted proteins | sample ColStrG_CSR_2012_FD_187200 | JGI IMG/M metagenome (GOLD analysis project Ga0209068, IMG submission 187200) | Freshwater sediment microbial communities in response to fracking from Pennsylvania, USA - Cold Stream Run_MetaG_CSR_2012 (SPAdes)... | ecosystem: Environmental > Aquatic > Freshwater...
GAAGGTAACGTCAGACACGTCGAGGTCTTCCTGGTAGGTAGCGTCAGAACTCCCATCATCGGAAGACCTCGACCCCTACCCCGCCACCGACGCGCCGCAAGCTCTACACCCTCGATTGTGAAGAGCCCTCAAACCCTTCTTCCCCATCCCCGTCGGGGGTGTGAACGCGTGTTGGTGCTCGGGCCGCGTCCCTCGGGTGCGCCGTTCGGCTCGCGCGGTACCCGCGCTTCGGGCGCGCAAGGCGTTGCGTGCGGATCGTCTCAGCCGGCGACGAGCGCAGTCACCTTGTCAATTTCGGCGCCGTGGAGATCGCGTTCAACCTCGAGGTCGTAATCGGTCTGGACGTTGAGCCAGAAGCGGTCGTCGACTCCCAGCGCCTTCGACAGGCGAAGGGCCGTGTCGGTGGTGATGGAGCGCTTGCCACGGACGATCTCACTGATGCGGGTCTGGGGAAGACCTGTGGCCTGGGCCAGGCGGTATTGCGTGATGCCAAGTGGCTCCAGGAACTCGGTGAGCAGGATCTCCCCAGGCGTGATCGGGTCGTGTGCCTTCGTCATGGCCTGGCTCCTTTCAGTGGTAGTCGGTGATCTCGATGTCGTCGGCGCCGTTTTCGGTCCAGACGAAGCAGATCCAGTATTGGTCGTTGATGCGGATCGAGTGCTGGCCGGCTCGGTCACCGACCAGCTTTTCTAGGCGGCTGCCGGGCGGCACTCGCAAACTGCGCAGTTCTGAGGCCGCGTTGAGAAGGCGGAGCTTCTTCTGTGCGGCTCGTTGTAGTTCCGGCCCGAGGGCCCGTACCTGTTCGCGGTTCCAGACCTTTTCGGTGTCGCTGTCTTTGAAGGACCGGATCACGACTCCAGGGTAACGCATTGCGATACTAGCGGCAAACGTAAGGAAGGGTGACGATGCCGGTCACGCCCGCCGCAGATCGACGCTGCGCACCGAGGGTGGGGCGGCAGCAGAAATCCATGCGTCTACAGCCCCGCACGGCTGCGGGCCTCGGCAACGTAGCCCAGGTCTATCGACGTCGTCCCGGCAGCGGCTGCCAGGGGTCGATCAGGCGCACCCCGAGGTCCTTGAAGTGCCGCACGTTTCGGGTCGCAAGGGTGGCCTTGCGGGCGAGTGCAATGCCGGCGATCTGCGCGTCCCGGATCTCGACCGACTTGCCCGCCCGCTGAGAGCGCGCCACCACCGGCCCCGCGGCGTTGGCCGCGTCCGTGTCGAAGTGGAGCACCCGACTGTCGAGGTCGTCAGCTATCAGCCGACCGAAGGCTGCCTCCAAGCGCTGACGTCGTCGGGATGGAACGAGCAACTCCAGCCCTGTGCGGACCTCGAACACCGTGATCGCGGTGGTCCACATCGACTCGGCCGGCTGACCGTCGAGCCAGGCCACGACCGCGGCGTCCGGGTCTTCGTGCATCAGTGCGGACAGCACGTTGGTGTCGAGAAGGATCACGCGCTACTCGAGCTCAGCTGCGCGCACCGGATGACCGCGCAATTCGTCGATCTCCGCGGTCAGACCCAACCCGCTGAACCGCGCGGCGATGGCCGAACCGAGCTTGACCGGCTTGCCCCTGCCCGTCCGAACTGCATCGCGCAGGATCTCGCGGACTTCCTCCTCGGTCGAGCGGCCATGCGCTCGGGCACGCCGCTGCAAGGCAGCCTTCACGTCGTCATCGAGCTGACGAACCAGCAACTGAGCCATGAACGGATGCTAGCACGATATCATTCGAGCCAGAAGGGGCAGCGAGATCCAGCCCCCGCTACTTGAAATCCCTTGTGGGACAAGGCCTCCAGCGTTCACTCACTGGAGGCCTTGGTCATTTGCGATCAACTTGCCATCAGAATTCTTCGGGACGAGCATGCATCAGGTGGCACAAGAGCTCAGCATTGCCGATGCGTGAAGACTGCCTGGATGGTGCTCCGAGCGCACGGTCACTGAGGGTCTTGATCTGCTCGGGCACGACGGCACGGTCGGCGAGGACCAGAAACGCCCGGAGTGCAGCCGCCCAGAGCCGGGGGACATCGAGCAGTTGACCCCCAGCCGGGGGGCGATCCCCTCTCGATCGAGAGCCTCTCGCAGCGAACAGACACGGCGTTGACGAGACTGCGACCCGCTCGGGCGGATTCGCGAACCGTGTCAGGGTTGGTGGGACAAAACGTATACACGTACTCTTACCTGTGCACGGTTGGTCCCGGGAGGCGAGGTAGAACTGGACGCCGCGAATCCGCGTCGCGCTCGCGAGCCCGGCGGCATGCCCAAGAGCAGCTTCTACCGGGCTGCGGAGGCTGGCCGCTACGACAAGATCGGTCGTGGTCTATACCTGCCCGCCGGCGCTCCGGCCGCAGACTGGGACTGGCTGGAGGCGGCCGTCCGGCACTCCCGGGCCACGATCTGCCTCACTTCTGCGCTGGCACACTACGATCTTACTGACGAGGTCCCACGCGCGCTGCATGTCGCGATCCCCCGCGGCAACCGGCGACCAGCCTCCACCACTGCGATCGCGTGGCACCTGTTCGCTGCGGAGACCTTCGACCTGAGCCGCGGCGAGATCGAGATCCCGGGCACGATGTTGAGCATCGGCATCTACTCCCCGCAGCGCTGCATCGTCGATGCGTTCCGCCTGCGCGGAGACCTCGGGTACGAACTCGGCCGCGACTCCCTGCGGGAGTGGTTGCGACGTGGCGGCAAGCCCAGTGAGCTGCTAGAGATCGCCGACCAGATCCCGCGAGCGATGACGCCGCTGCGCCACACATTGCAGGCGATCGGATGAGCTCCGCGAGGAACGGGACCCAAGCGCGCCCACGGCTGAGTACGTCACACGGCATGGGTTGGAGTCGTTCCTCGACCGACTGATGCGGACCGAGCATGGTGAGGACTTCGTCCTCAAGGGCGGCATCCTCCTGGCGTCTACGGAGCCCGGCGCCCTACCAGGGACATCGATGCCGCGGCGATCAATGCGTCGGTGCCCCCAGAGCACATCACCCAGGTGGTCCGAGACATCGCGGCCGTGACGGTCGACGCCGGCGTCAGTTTCGACCTTGACTCGATCACCGTTGCCCAGATTCGCGAAGCGGTGCAGTACCCCGGCTGCCGGATTCGAGTATCGGCCTCGATCGGTTCACAACGGATTGTCATCGCATGGGACATCTCCACCGGCGACCCGGTCGTCCCACCGCCTCGACGTGTGAAGGTTCCCCGCGTGCTCGGTGACTCATCGAGATGCTCGGCTCCGCGCCGGAGACGACCGTGGCCGAGAAGGGCGTGACCATCCTCGAACGTGGCACGTCGAGCACTCGCTGGCGCGACTACGTCGACATCGTGCAGCTCGCGGTCGCGGGGATCGACGACCAGGTCCTACTGGAGTCCATGCGGGCGGTAGCCCGGTACCGCAGCGTCACACTCGGGCATCGCCCCGGTGGTCGCGGGGTACGGCGACATCGCTCAGGCAAGGTGGGCTGCATGGCGTCACAAGGAAGCCCTCGAGGACGTCACCGATTCGCACCTCGATGACCAGATGACGAAGGTGGCGGCAGTCCTCGATCCCATCCTCAGAGTCCCCGAAGCTGGAGCGGGCTGAGACACCACCCGGGAACGTCCCCGCAGGGTTGCGCCGACCTCGTCCAGAGGGCGATCGCCGAGCAAGGTGATGTGTAGGCAGGATGTGGGCGGCACCGGCCCGGACGTTTCCGGACGCCTGAAGACACGGAGGGGACGTCAGCGGGCCGCTGACCTGCGGAGCTGCCTCATCCACCGACGTCCAGGATCACCCCCGACCGTCCGCTGATGTCGCTTGCTCCCGCGGCTCACAACCCAGAGGTCGCGCCTGCAAATCCTGCCCCCGCTACGAAGTATGTGCAGCTCGGGCCTATGACTATTGATCATGGGCCTGACCTGTTTAGACCCGTTCCCCATCGGTTCGGGTTCGAGACCCAACCGCAGTTATAGAATGGGGACGTGCCCGGCGGACCTCCCATTGGCCCCCGATGAGTTTCGGCGGGAGCGTGGACCCGCCCGGGTACCCGGTCGAGCTGGGGCATCCGGCAGTTCTTGCGGACGGGCGCGAAGTCTTCATCCGACCGATCCGGCCCGGCGACTTTCGCGAGCTGAGGCGGGCTATCGCAGCAGCAGACCAGCAGACCCTGTACGCGCGATTCCTCGGCTCGCCGCCGCATGACGAGGCGTCGATCCGGCGGCTGGTCGAGGTTGACTACGTTCACCGGCTGGCTCTCGTGGCGCTTGCACCCGACGGCACCGGCGCGGGGATCGCCCGCTACGAAGGCGCGACCGGTGACGACGCGGCAGAGGTCGCCGTTGCCGTCGACGCAGGCTGGCGGCGGGTCGGACTGGGCGGCCTCCTGCTCCGCGAGCTCGGTCAGGCTGCCTTGGACCGGGGTATTCGTCGCTTCGTGGCGCTGATGCTGGCCGAGAATCTGGAGGCGCGGAGCGTGCTGCGCAGCAGCGGGCTTCCGTTCACGCTAGAGATCAACAACGCCACCTCCGAAATCGTCATGTGGCTCGATAGGCAAAGACCACCGCCTGGCGGCGACGACCACACCGACGACACGGCCGACCCCGCTGCTCCCGACCAAACACGTGCGGCTCCACAGTGATGAGCCTCGGTCGAGCGTCCGCGGGCAATGTTGGAAGACCCGCGCCTCGCTCGGCCGGCGCGCCCACCATGGACGTGTTCCGCGCAGGGCGCGCCACGCGTCGATGCTAGCGGCGGTAAAGCGCCTCGACCTCGTCGGCAAATGTTTCGAGGACGATGTTGCGCTTGACCTTCAGGGTCGGCGTGAGATCCCCGGTCTCCTCGGTGAAGTCGTTGGCCAGCACGCGGATCTTTCTGATCGACTCAGCGGCCGACACCGCCTTGTTTGCGTCGTCCACCGCCTCTTGGAGGGCAGCGAGCAGGTCAGGGTCCTCATGCAGGTCTGCCACGGTGGCCTCTGCGGTCTTCCCAGCCTCGAGCTTCCACTGCTGGAACACATCGGTGTCGACCGTGATGAGTGCGCCGATGAATGGCCGCAGGTCTCCGACCACGACGCACTGGCTCACGAGCCAGTGCGCCCGCAGCCTGTCCTCAAGCACCGCAGGGGCGACGTTCTTGCCAGAGGAGGTCACGATGAGGTCCTTCTTGCGGCCGGTGATCGTGAGGTATCCCTCAACATCGAGCTTGCCCAGGTCTCCGGTGTGGAACCAGCCGTCGTCATCGATCACCTCGTGCGTCGCTTCGTCGTTTCGCCAGTAGCCCTGGAATACGTTGCCGCCCTTGCACAGGACCTCACCGTCGTCGGCGATCCGGACCGCGCAGCCCGGGATCGGACGTCCGACGGTCCCGATACGCTGGGCCGCGGGCAGGTTCAGGGTCATGGCGGCGCAGGTCTCGGTGAGCCCGTAGCCCTCGAGCACCGTTAGGCCGATACCACGGAAGAAGTGGTTGAGCCGGTCGCCGAGCGGCGCTCCACCGCTGACCGCCCATGTGACCTGGCCGCCGAGTGCGGCACGGAGCTTGGAGTAGACCAAGCGGCCCAAGAACGCATGCCGAATCCTGAGCAGCTGACCTGGGCCCCCGGTGTCGAGGGACTGGCTGTACGCCATCGCGGTGGCGTCTGCCATCGCGAAGATACGACTCTTGCCTTCCACCGCCGCCTTGTGCTTGGCGGTGTTATAGACCTTCTCGAACACGCGCGGCACGGACAGCACCGTCGTCGGCCTGAACTCGACCAACTGCGGGACGAGATTCTTGATGTCGGCGGTGTGCGCGAGGTGAACCCGGTTGTGCACCGCGCAGAGCTGGATGGCCCGCGCCAGGATGTGCGCGAGCGGCAGGAAGAGAAGGGTTTTGGTCTGCTCGGTGAAGACCAGTTCCCGGACGCCCGGAACAGCGCAGACGTTACGTACGTACGCCACGAGGTTGCCGTGCGTGATCGCGCAGCCCTTCGGCAGTCCCGTGGTGCCAGAGGTGTAGATGATGGTGGCCAGTGCATCGCTCGTCAGGGCGCGGCGGCGCTCCGTCACGCGCTCCGCGGGAGCGTCGCGGCCCGCGACGACGAGTTCTTCGATGCCGCCGGCGTCGATGACCCACACCTCGCGCAGCTCGGGCAGACCGACCCGGACTTGGGCGACCGTGTTCGCGTGGTCCTCGGTCTCGACCAGTGCAGCGACCGCTCCCGAGTCGGCGAGGATCCACTCGACCTGCTCAGCCGAAGAAGTCTCGTAGACCGGGACAGTCACACCACCCGCGGTCCATATCGCAAAGTCGAACAGCATCCACTCGAAGCGGGTGTGAGACATCAGCGCGACCCGCTCTCCCGCCTGCACGCCAGCGGCAATCAGGCCGGCGGCAAGCTCGATGACCTGCCCTGCGACTTCCCCATACGTGACAGGGACCCAGTGACCCCCTACCTGCCGAGAGAACCCGACCCGATCTGGCTCATCCACGGCATTGCGAAAGACATCGTCAGTCGCGTTCTCCTCGCCGCTGGGCACGTAGTTGGCGGGCACACTGATCTCACGCATGAGGCACCTGGCCCGACCGGTCGCGACGAACGGAACTGACAGCCCGACCGTCGCACAAGGGACGGGTGCTTACCAGGGCAAGAAGTCCCGGCTCGTGCATCAGCTCACATGGCACAGAGAACAAGACCTGCCGCCCGGCGGCGGATGATCGTCGCGGCCTGCCAGCGTTCGTCGTCGGACCGCTCGGCGAGGCGCAGGCGCGCTATCTCGCCTGCCTTCTGCGGGGAATCGGGCGCAAGCTGCTGGGAGCTCCCTCGCCCACGGACCGGAACTCGTTGTCTATGGCCGCCAGGTGCGCGACGGCCGCGGTCTCCTGCGGCCACCAGGCGAGCGACACGCTGCAAGGGCTAACGTCTCGTACCGGCACCAAACGTGACGCCTGGGCGCCGATACCACCACCCGATGAACTCGGATGTGATGCTCACGCCGATGCCGCGGGTCACCAGATGCAGCTCGGCGTCCAACGTAGGGGCCTCGGCCACGAGGTGCGCCGGGTGCGTCCGGAACGCGGACAGGATCCAGTAGTCGCGCCAAGGACCCGGTGACACCGGAGCCGCAACGATTGGGTCGGCAGGTCCGAGATCTCCAGCGTCTTCCGGCCGCCGAGTGGATCATTGTCGGGCAGACAGACGACCCGGCGTTCAGTCACCCGCTGAACGCGGACCAGACCAACGAGGCCGAGCGGCGGCGGGACGACTGCCGCTTGAACCTGGAAGTCGGGGATGCCCGCGGACGGATCCGTGAAGTCGAGCTCTTCCGCGTCGATGCTGACGTCCGGGTTCCGGTCATAGGAGGTGCGAATGAGTCGCGGCCCGACTTCAAGCCCAGCGTCAGTCGGACCGCCAACCCAGATGGCCGTGTACGGGGGCCCGGTAGCATGCGCGGGATGAGTAGCCCTTCCTTCGATCGGCTGAGGCTGTCGGCGCTGCGGTACGCCGTCAATGATGAGGCCGAGCAGTACGTCGCCGTGATGCGGGTCTTCACAGCTGGCACCGCTGGCCTGCTCTCAGACCTCTCCGCCCGCGAGGTTGCGGAACGCCTCGGCAGCGAGCACGGCCTTGAGCTCGACGTCGACCTGGTTGACACCCGACTGTCGTACCTGGTGCAGTCGGGCAACCTGGCACGCAGCCCGCGCGAAACCGAGGCGCGCAGCATCCGGGAGTACCTGACGACCCGCGCCCGTTACCAGCTGACTCAACGCGGTGACCTGGTCCACCGGCAGGTGGAGGAGCTGCTGTCCGCCACTGATGAGGTCCGTGAGGTTTCCACCGAGATGCTCGGTGGCATCATGAGTGGTTTGCGTACCCTGGCCGCATACGACAGGACGTCGCTGGCCGATGTCGAGCCTGACGTTGTGGCTGCGCAGGTCGCCACGCTGTTTGCGCAGTTCGAGCGGCTCGTGACAAGTACTCGCGCCTTCTACGCCAGTCTCAGCCATGTACTCGCGCGCTACGACCTGGGACGGGAGGACTTCCAGGCCTTCAAAGCCGCGTTACTCGACTACCTACAGCGGTTCGTTGACCAGATCGCCCGGACGATGCCGCAGATCGGTGACCTCATTGAGGCTACGGATCCGGTTTCGCTGCTGGAGAGGGCCAACACAGGAGCGCGCCTGGTGAACCTCGACGGCTCACGAGCGCTGCGCACCACCGGGCTAGCGGAGCAGGACTGGGCTGGGCTGCGCGCCTGGTTCCTGGGAGCGCCGGGGCGACGAAGCGATGCCGAGGAGGTCCGGAGCCTGGCGACGAAGGCGATGCGTGCGCTGCTGGTGAACCTGCGCAGGTTGTCCAGCAGCACCGACCGGGAGGTCAGTCGGTACGCCGACCTCCTTCGGCTGGCGCAGTGGTTCGATGCCAGTGATTCTGACCAGGCAGCAGCGCTGTGGGCGGCAGCGTTTGGTCTTTATCCCTCGCGGCATCTGGGCTTCCCGGCCCAGACCGACGGAGAATCGCTGCCTGCTACCAGCAGCTGGTGGCGGGCCCCGGTGGCCGACGTCCCGGTTATGTTGCGCACCAGCGGAGAGCGCAGGTCCACCGGCGCGACTGCCCGACGTGAGGACTTCAGTGGTGTCAAGGCGAGACGGCTCCGCGAACGAGACGTCTCCGAAGCGGAACGTGCCGCGGCGCTGACTGAGTTGAAGTCTCACGCGGGTCGGCCGCTCCTTGATCTGCAGATCAGCGATGCGGGGAGGGCGCAACTGCTGGAGCTGCACGCTCGTGCGCTGGCCGGTGCTGGTGGACCGCTGGCCGGCAGGACAGTAGCCGCGGCGGCGCTGCCAGACGGCACCGTCGTGGAGCTGCAAGTCCGACCGACGCCAGGCACCGACACAATCGTCGAGAGCCCGTCCGGCACCTTGCGTCTGCACGACCTGACCCTTGGGCTCGCATGACCGTTGAAGACACCCATATGGCGGCAGAGCGCCGAACCGCCCTGCGGGCACTGCTGATGCAGCCCCTGCTGACGGACGAGCGGTCCGCTGACGACCTGCTGCTGGTACGGCGACATCGTGAGCACTTGACCCGGTTGTGCACCGAAGGCCTCGGTTACCGGCTGGTCGTGGAACCCAAAGCCGCCCGCCTCTACAAGGCCGGCCTCGGGCGCGATGCCACTCGTCCGTTGCGCAAGCCGATCAACCGCGGTCAGGGCCGACGGTTCGAGCCGCGCGCGTATGCGTTGCTGTGTCTGACCCTCGCAGCGCTGACCCGTTGCCCGGGGCAGCTCCTGCTCGACGAGCTCGTTGCCCAGGTCCGCAGCGCGGTCGCTGACGCCGGTCTCGACGTCGACCTCGACAAGACGGTTGATCGCCGAGCAATGGCGGCCGCACTGGTGGTTCTGATCGAGCTCGGGGTGCTCGCCGAGCGCGACGGAGATCTGGCACGTTGGGTCGAGGACAGCGAGGCGCAGAGCCTGCTCGACGTACGTCGCGACCGGTTGACTCTCCTTGCTGCAGCGGGTCTGTCGGGTGCAACAAGCCCCGCGGAGCTGCTCGACGCGGCGGCGTTACCGAGCGCCGCCGGTGGTGCCAGGGTCGCGGTCCGGCGGGCGTTGCTGGAGTCGCCGCTGCTGTCGCTGACCGACCTGACCGAGGACCAGGCAGAGTGGTGGAGTCGCAACCGCAACCGTGAGACCGAGTGGTTCCGCGAACACGTCGGTCTCGAGCTGGAGCTACGCGCCGAGGGTGCGCTCGCCATTGACCCCGATGAAACCCTCACGGACGTGGTCTTCCCGGGTCCCGGCTCGCAGCGGCACGCCGCCCTCCTCGTCCTCGTGCAGCTCGTGGGACTGGTGCGGGAAGACGCCCGGTCGGCCGAGCTCGCCGACCGGGTCTGGCGGGTCGTCTCCGAAGGCGCCTTCGAGCAAGCTGTCCTTTTCGTCGTCGCAGAGCACAGCCGCGGCCTGCGCAAGGCCTACGCGGACGCCGAAGTCCTCGGTGAGGATGTTCTCGACCTGCTGACCGAGTTCGGGCTCCTGCGACGCACTGATGAAGGTCTGGCCGTTCACGCTTCGGCGGCGCGCTATGCACCTCAGACCTCCTACGCCGAGGGCCTCTTCTGATGGCTCGCAACGCGAACCGCTACCGACTTAACCGCGCCGGCATCGTCAACGTCTGGCAGTACGACGAGCAAGTGTTCGAGTTCGCCGACGGACGGCTGCTGCTCCGCGGTACCAACGGCGCAGGCAAGAGCAAGACCATGGAGATGCTCCTGCCGTTCGTGCTCGACGGGGACAAGGCGCGGATGACCGCGACCGGACGGCAGGGCAGCCAGCTGCTATGGCTGATGAGCGATGGTGCCCCCGCAGTGGGCACCCGGACCGGGTACTTGTGGGTCGAGTTCGCCCGCGTCGATGCGGGCGGTACCCAGCACGTCGTCACCTGCGGCATCGGGATCCGGCATTCGGCGAGCGCCAAGCAGGCCACCACCTGGCAGTTCACCGTGCCCAGCGCGGCACCCACGCTGTGCGAACCGGACGGCACACCGCTGTCTGCGCCGCGCTGCCGCGAGCTCGTGGACTCACTCGACGGCTGCAGCTTCGAGTCGCCCCGTGAGTACAAGCAGCATGTTGGACAGCTGTTGTTCGGCCTCGAGGCGCAGGCTTACGACGACCTGCTTCGCCTGCTCTACTGGCTGCGGCAGCCGCAGGTCGGCGAGGACATCGACCCGGCGCGCCTGGTTGCGATGCTGGACGAGTCGCTGCCTGCGCTCGACGAGGATGCGGTCCGCCAGGTAGGCGAGGCTCTCGACGACCTCGCCGAGCACGGTGAACGCCTCGACCGGCTTCGGGCGGCAGCACAGGCCGTTACCCGTGCCGCCGACCTGTACGCGCGCTACGCGGCGACGCTGCTCCGTGAGCGGGCCGGCGAGGCGCTCAGTGCGGAGAAGGAACGTGCGGGGCGCGCCCGGGCGGTGGGCAATGAGGAGGGGGCGGTCACCCGGGTCGCCGGGGAGCTCGCCGCAGCCGAGGCCGCCCAGAATCTGGCCCGTGACGAGTCAGCGAAGGCCGAGAGTCGGATGCAGGCGCTTGAGGGCGGGCCGCTGGCCCGCAATCAGCAGGTGCTGCGGGAGAAGCAGCGTCGCGCCGAGGAGCTCACCCGGGCCGCGGCGGTGGCCCAGGCTGCGGCGCAGCGTGCGACGGACCGGGCTGAGGATACTGACGCACGCGTCGCTCGCGGCGCAGGGCAAATCACTGACCTCAGCGCCCAGCTCATGGCCGCGACCACGGAGACCGCCGGCGAGCTGCGCGCCTGCGCCGTGGACGCTGGTCTCCCAACCGGACGCGACGGGGTACCGCAGGCCGTCGCTCTCCGCGGGGACGTGCCCGCAGGCAGGCACTGCGTCAGCGCTGCGCGCGCGGCCGTGACTGTCGTGCGGGAGGCCACCCATCACCTCGAGCAGGCGACCGGCCGTCGTGACGCCGCCGCCCAGCGTGCCGCCGAAGCCGAGGCGCGCGAGGAGCAGGCGGCGGGCCGGCTGGCCGACAGCGAGCGGGACGCTGCAGGATTCGGCTCAGCATGGACGGGGTCGGTCGGTCAGTGGCTGACCGAACGACCGGACGTTGATCTCGTCCTGCCACACCTGACACCCGATGGCTTGCAGAAGTGGACTATCACAGTCCGCACCGCGGTCTCACCACTCCTGAAGCGGGCCCGCGAGGATCAGGCGACAGCGGCCGCGCGCAGCAGCGCGGCCACCACCCTTACTCGTAACTTGCGCGAACGCAGGGAACAGGTTCTCGCCGAGCGGGACCCGGCGCCTCCCGAGTCCCAGCTGCCCAGGCCAAGCCGTGACACGACGAAGGGGACTCCGCTGTGGCGGCTCCTCGAGATCATGCCCGGCGTCCAGGCTGCTCCCCTGGAGGCGGCGCTGCAGGCCTCCGGACTGCTCGACGCCCAGGTGCTCGCGGACGGATCGGTCCTCGAGGCAGCTGACCTGGACACCCTGCTGATCCCAGCAGTCGGGCGGCAGGTCCCTGGGCCGACGCTGGCGGACGTGTTCGTCGCCGACCCGCCCGCTGGTAGCCCGTTGACCGCCGCGACCGTCGTTCGGCTGCTCTCGTCGGTGGCGCTCGTCGATTCTGTCGGGCCGGCTGACGTTCCGGCGGCCATCGGGCGCGACGGCTCGTGGTGCCTCGGGGCGCTGACCGGCCGGGCCGCTAAGCCTGCCGCCCAGTACCTCGGAAGCGCGGCGCGCGCGGCCGAGCGTGCCCGGCGGTTGGCTGATGTAGACCTGCAGCTCGAGATGGCGCTGGCGGACCTTACCGATGCAGAGACTGGGGAGCATAAAGCGGCCCGGGAGATCGCGCGCACGCAGGACTGGATGGACCGGCTGCCCGCGTGGGAGGAGTTGCGGGTTGCCTGGATCCGTATTGACGAGCGGAGCGCTGAGCTCGACCGGGCCCACGCCGAGGCGGGACGTCAGACGCGGGCGCTTGCCGCCGCGACCGAGGAAACCGCGCGGCGTACCGAGGAGCAGCGCCGGCTCTGCGCCCAGCACGATCTGCCTTCAGACCGAGCAGCGCTCGAGGCTCGCGGCACCGAGCTAGCGCGGCTGGACCAGCGACTGCAGTCGCTCGGCGAGCAGGGCGAGCGACTTCTGGTCGCGGCGCGGCGCTGGGAGGAGGACAACGAGGCGGCGGAGCGAGACCGGGCTGAGGCACAGCTCGCCGCCGTGGAGGCGGACAACGCGAGCCGGGTCGGGGAAGCTGCTGCGGCGGAGTCGAAAGCGTTGCTGGACACCCTGGGCATCGAGGTGCAGCGGATGCAGGCTGAGCTCGACGCCGCTGCCCGCGAGGCGCGTCGGGCCCGACAGGCGAGGGAACAGGCAGCGCAACGACTCCTCGAGCTCACTGGTATCGCGGGGGAGCATCACGCGCGGCTCGAAGCCGCGCGCCAACGGCTCGCGGACGCGCTTCCCGAGGTCGCCGCCCGCTTCGGGGCAGCCGGGGCGCTGCGTGCTGTGCCTGGCCTGGTCGACGCTGGCCTCGGGCGGTCACTGCAGGAGGGTGAGGCCCTTGGACTGGACGGGCTCGACGTCATCCCCGCCCCGCGGGCTGCCCTGCAGGTCCTCCAAGGCTGGGCGGAGCTGCCGATCGACCGGCCGGTCGACGCCAACGCGGTTCACGCCGAGGTGCGCTCTCTGGCCATCGGGCCTGCTGCGGACGCGGAGCCGCGGGTCGTGCCGGTGGGCGAGGCGCTTTCGGTGCTGGGGCGGGATACCTCCGGTGCCGAAAGGCCGCTCGCCGATGTGGCCCTGCGGATGACCGGGGAGGTGATTCGCGAGCAGGAACTGCTCACCGAACGGGAACGGACCCTATTCGAGGAGCACCTGCTCGGTGAGCTGGGGGATGCCCTGCGTTCGCGCCGTCACGAAGCTACCGACCTGGTCAAGGGCATGAACGAGCTGCTCGCCGATGTCCGCACCTCACAGGGGATCCGGGTGCGCCTGGACTGGGCCTTGCGCGACGATGTAGGCGCCGATGTCCGCGAAGCGGTGGCGCTGCTGGGCAGGGCCCGCGGCTCGCTCACCCCCGACGAGTCCGAACGCCTTCGCGATGCCCTCGGGGGATTGATCGAGGTGCAGCGTGCGGCGGAGCCTGAGCGGGGCTATGCCGAGCACTTGGCCCGCGCGCTGGACTACCGGCGCTGGTCCGCGTTCGCGGTCCGCCTTCACCGGCCGGGTGCGGAGACCTGGACCACCTTGACTCGCCGTACTCCGCTCTCACAGGGCGAACAGAAGGTCGTCTGCTACCTGCCCCTCTTTGCGGCGGCCGCAGCACATTTCACCTCCGTGGCGGGGGCAGCTCCCCATGCACCAAGGCTCATCCTGCTCGATGACGCCTTTCCGAAGATCGACGTTCGCACGCACCCGCTGTTGTTCGGTTTGCTCGTCGACCTTGACCTCGATTTCGTGCTCACCAGCGAGCGACTGTGGGGCGACCACTCGACGGTCCCGTCGCTGGCGGTGTACGAGGCGCTGCGCGCACCGGGTGAGCGGGGGATCGCGCAGTACCGGTATACCTGGGACGGCCACACCTTGGTCGGCGTTGGATGACGCTGCCCTCCTGGCTCGCTGATCCGTTACTGCAGCCAGTGTGGCGCCGGCTCCGAGCACCGTTGGAACGTGGGGCGAAGACGACTCGGCTCGCGGGGCTGGACCGACCGACGCGGCATGCTGTTTCAGGGCTGCTGGGCCGACCGGTGACTGGTGATTTCACCTTGGTGCTGAACGACCTCGAGGCTGTGCTGGAAGCACAGGCAGGGATCGGTCTCGCGGAGGTGGTCGAGGCCGCGACCGGTCCGTTGCGAGATCGCGCCGCCGAGCGGCACGCCAGACTGGCCCCGCTCACAGCTTTGTCTATGGTCGATCCGGAGTGGGCGGAACGGGTGCGCGTCAGCGGAATCCTCACACGGGTTCCCGACCCTCTAGGCCTTGTATTGCAGGCGATCGCAATCCGGGAGCAGCTGCCCGGGGACATCCGGCTCCGAACCGAGCTCGCGGCTTCGGTCACTGGCGACGCACACGCGCTGGACGAGGGACGACCGGTGGCGGGGCTGGTCCTCCGGGGTCTGGTGGAGACGCTGCCGGCGACGATCGGGGAACGGCGAGGCGTATGGGAATCGTTCGGCGTGCTCTCCGACACGGTGTCGACTTCGGTGCTCACGTTGGGACTGCGACCTCGCGCGGGTGATGCGCGCGAGCGCGCGCTCTGTGCGGCGGCCGAGATCGGCGATCCGGTGCCCGTAACGCCTTGGACGCTTCGCAGGCTGGGTTCCGATCTGGAAGTCGGCGCGGTGCTGGTCGTCGAGAATCCTTCAGTCCTTGAGGCCTTTGCCGGACGGTATGGCGGTCGGTTCCCGATCGTGTGCACCTCAGGTTGGCCGTCGCTTGTCGCAGTTGACCTGCTCCGGCGGCTCGGTGGGCCGCTGAGGTACCACGGTGACTTCGACTGGCGGGGAGTGGAGATCTGTGGCTGGTTGCAGCAACAGGTTGGCGTCGTTCCCTGGCGGATGACGGTGGAGGATTACCTGGACGCTCCGGGCGGGGCCCCGCTGGAGGGTAGGGCGGTCTCGACGCCTTGGGAACCCTTGCTTGCGGAGGCGATGGCTGAGCGGGAAGTGGCCGTGCACGAGGAGCAGGTGGTCGGGTCTTTGCTCGACGGCTGGTTGAACGAGGCCGGGCGAACCGCCTGACGGTCAGAGGTCCCGTGGTCCGGTCGAATGTCAACACGGTGTCAACAGCAGGGCGGCGACGTCGGTGGACGCGGGAGGCTCTTGACCTGCGAATACGCCTCATCCAAAGGCGTCCACCGTGGTCAATGGAGGTGCGCCGATGTCCCTTGCTCGCCTGGCCGATAGCCCAGAGGTCGCAGGTTCAAATCCTGCCCGGCTGCGAACTGCCCGGCTGCGAATGTGCATCGCTACGAAGATGGTGCGCCAGAGGCATGATCACTGAGCTTGGTGATCATGCCTCTGGCGTCTGTGACCGCAGATGACCTCAGTACGGGCCGCTTTACGCAGCGAAAGCTGAAGCGCTGGACGCCTCGGTCATTTGGTCAGTTGTGCGGCTGACGAAGGTCGCGGGTGTCCTCGGTCACCGGCTGATGGCAGCCCCGGTACGCCCTCCTCAGCTCAGCAACCGCATCACGATGGCAGTAGCGCCGGCAAGGCGTTCGCGTGGTTGACCGTGTGTGTCAGAAGACCTGTCCGGTGGTCGCTGACAGGGTCAGCGACCAAAGGTCGGTTAGATCGCGCTCTGGCCGCGCCCAACTGTCCGGGTTGACGGGCGGATTGCCCACGCCTTGACCTCATCGCTGGGCATGGTTCCCCTGCGTGCGCCGAGAGCATGGTGAGCGGCTCATCGGCGGGGGGTTCGCCCCGGGTCGCGTGTAGCGGGCTGTCGGCCGGGCTCCGAGAAGAATGTGCGGTTACACAACTGTGATGTGAGAATCTCTGGACTTTCGCATGAACTTCTGAGAGTTTTCACATTGTGTCTGTGACTCCAGCTCACCCCAAGCCTACGGGCCTCGTCGCCTCTCCCTACTTGGCGGACGTCCTGGACCAGCCGCGGGCCCTGTCCGCTGTGCTCGACACCTGGGCCACGATCCAGCCAGTCGTCGACGCGGTCGGACTGGTCGGCCGGCCACGCGTGATCGTCAGCGGGATGGGGAGCAGCCATCACGCCGGGTACGGCCTCTGGGCGGCGCTGGCGAAGCTCGGCGTCGCGGCCTGGTGGATCGAGACCTCCCAGCTGCTCGACACCATGGACCGACTGGTGGTCCCTGGCTCGCTGCTGTGGTTGACCTCTCAGTCCGGTGACAGCGCCGAGATCGTAGCGCTTCTAGATTGGCTGCCGGACGACCGGACACACGTCGTCGGGGTCACCAACAACCCGGAGAGCACCCTGGGCCGCTCGGCGCATACCTGCATCGACCTCGTCGCAGGCCGCGAGGCGACGGTCAGCACCAAGAGCTACGTGAACACCCTGGCGGTGGCCGAGCTCGTCGGCGCCCAGCTACGTGGCGAGACCGAAATAGCCGTGCGATCCCTCCGCGCGACCGTGGACTCGCTGGCCGCGTACGTGGCCGATGTGGACGAGCACGTGGCGCGGGTGGGCACCTTCGCCGTGGACCGGCACCTGCTGCTCACCGGGCGGGGCGGGGCAGCCGCCTCGGCGCAGACTGGGGCGCTGATCCTCAAGGAGGCCGCGAAGAACCCGGCCGAAGGGATGTCGGCAGGGGCCCTGCGGCACGGGGTCATCGAGCTCGCCGGGCCCGGCCTGTCCGTCGTCTTCTTCGACCACGGGACACCCGCCCACCACGACCAGAACGCCCGCCTCGCCGGTGACCTCGCGGCAGCGGGCACGGAGATCGCCTGGGTCTCGGAAGCCTCGGTGGTCGAAGGGCGGTCCCTGCCGGCGCCGGCCGGCCCCGAGACCCACCCCGCCGTCCGAGACGCGGCGGCCTTCCAGACCCTGAGCTTCGCGCTCGCCCAGCGATCCGGAGTCAACGCCGGTGAGTTCACCTTCGCCTCGAAAGTCACAGACATCCTCTGAACCGCCCAACCAGCCACCAGCGCCCCGATACTCGGGGCACGGTCGAAGGAGATCCCGTGGAACGAAACGCCCTTCCCATCAGGCGTCGGCGTCTTCGCCGTGCGTCCAGTGTCGTCACGACACTCGCCGCGGCGAGTCTCGTGCTCGCGGCATGCTCCTCCGCCGCGTCGACAAGCTCGACACCCGGTTCGGGCGGCACGGCCAAGGAGATCACCATCTTCCTGATCCCCAGTCCGACCGAGGACGCGATCAAGGCCCGAATCCCCGAGTTCGAGAAGCAGACCGGCATCAATGTCAAGGTGGTCGACGCGCCCTACGACGCCGCGCATCAGAAGATGCTGCTGTCCTTCCAGGCTAAGAAGGGCGCCTACGACGTCGTGCAGTTCGACAACCCGTTCCTGGCGCCGTTCGCCAGCCAGAACGCGCTGACCGACCTCGGCCCGTACACGGCGAAGTCGACCCCCTACGACATCTCAGACTTCGTGCAGCCGTTGCAGGAGTACAACAAGTACAACAACGTCGCCGTGGCGCTGAACCTGTCCACGGAGCCGTTCATCCTCTGGTACCGAAAGGACATCTACGCCAAGCTCAATCTCACCGTGCCAACGACCTGGGACCAGTACCTGAGCAACGCGACGAAGATCCAGAACAGTGGTCTCGGGTCGGGTCAGGTGATTGCGAACAACAGTTCGGTCAACTCGTGGTGGTGGCTACAGCTTCTCTGGAGTTTCGGGGGCGACCTCACGGACTCGTCTGGCAAGGTCACGGTCAACACCCCACAGGCAGTACAGGCGACGGACTACATGAAGAGTCTGCTCGCGGTGAGCCCGAAATCGGCGATCACGGCCACGGGCGACGACGCGACGACGTTGTTCACCACCCAGAACGTCGGTCAGATGATCAACTACTCGGGCTACTATCCGGTGATCACCGACCCAAAGTCATCCAAGGTCATCCAGACCTTCGGCACGGCGGTCATCCCCGTCGGCAAGCAGAACATCACCGAACTCACCGGGTGGAACATTGGCATCCCCGCTGACAGCAAGGCGAAGGACACCGCTTGGCAGTTCCTGGAGTGGCTGCTCGGCAAGGACAACACGCCCAAGTTGATGGATGCTGGCGCTGCCGCGATCGGTCGTACCTCGATCGTCACCAACACGGCGATCACCAGCAAGGAACCGTACATCGCTCTGCTCGGCCCTGCAGCGCAGAGCGGACGTCGCCTGCCCGCCATCACCAACTGGGGCCAGGTGTCGAACCAGATCGGGGTCGCCGTGCAAGACATCCTTACCGGCGGGACGTCAACGAAGGACGGTCTGAACGCATTGCAGGATCAACTGACAACGACTCTTGGGTAGTAGAGATGACCCTTCAGCAGGAGCAGTCGGCCACCGCGGCCACCGCGGACTCGCGACGACCTACTCGACTACGTCGTCCGCCCACCTTCTCGGCAGCGTATCTCGCGCCTGGCTGGCTGCTCCTGCTGGCGATCGTTCTCATCCCGTTGGCGCTCGGGTTGTGGATCTCATTCCGGAACGGAAGCCTGCTCAGCCCGACCAGCCAGTTCGTCGGCTTCACGAACTACACGCGATTGCTTACCTCGCCGCTGTTCTGGGATTCCGTCAGGGTCACAGTCTTGATCTCGGCTCTTTCGCTGGCGATTCAACTGCCACTGGGTTTCGTCCTCGCGGTCGTCATCAACAGGGAGCTCACCGGCACTCGTCTGTTCCGCTCGTCGCTGCTCATGCCACTGCTTTTGACACCGGTTGCCGTGGGTCTGATGTGGCGCCTCATGCTCAACGTCGACAACGGTGTCGTCGACGGGGTACTGCAGCAACTCGGACTGCCAGCGGTGGACTGGCTGGGCAACCGTACTAGCGCGGTGATCAGCGTTGTGCTCGTCGACTCGTGGCAGAACACTCCGTTCGTCATGCTCTTGATGCTGGCCGGGCTCCAGTCCCTGCCCGCGGGACCCTTGGAGGCCGCACGGGTGGACGGGGCCAGCACACTGCAGACCTACCGGCACGTCATCCTGCCGCTGCTCGCACCAGTAGGCCTGGTCGTCATCATGATTCGCATCATCGAGAGCGTGAAGCTCTTCGACATCATCTACATCCTCACCAATGGTGGGCCCGGCACGGCCACACAGAACATGAGCGTGTTCGACTATCGCTTGGGCTTCACGTTCTTACAGACGTCACAGGCCGCCGCACTGGGAGTCATCATCGTGATCTTGCTTCTGCCGATGTACCGGTTGTGGAAGCGGGCGAACAGCCAGTGAACCGCGGATCACGCGCCGGTCGCGCAAGCGCATACATACTCATGGTTCTCGCGGCCGTGACGGCGCTGTTTCCGATCTACTGGACCATGCTTACCTCGTTTCGAACCCACATCGAAATCTTCGCCCAACCGCCCAAGCTGTTCGGTGGTCCCTTCACGCTCGACAACTACCGGCAGGTCCTCGCCGATGGCCAGTTCAGGGCATCGCTGTCGGTCACGGTCTTCGTGACGGTTCTCGCAACCGCCATAGCACTGTTCACCGGTGCCTTCGCGGCCTACGGGATAGCGCGGCGCCAGGCCTTTCTTGGGAGGCGCCCGTTCGAGGCTTGGCTCATCCTAGTTCGCGCGATGCCGGGGATAGTGCTCGCGGTCCCGCTCTACCAAGTCATCGTCGCCCGCGGTCTCTATGACCAGCCGATCGTTCTCGCTGTCGCCTATGCCGCGATCAACCTCCCGTTCGCCGTCTGGCTCATGGTCGGCTTTATCAGTGGGATTGCGTTCGAGCTCGAAGAGAGCGCCCGCGTTGACGGCGCCAGCCAGTTTACGATCATGCGGAAGATCATCCTGCCGCTTGTCGCACCTGGGATGGCCGCCACCACCATCTTCGTCGCACTGTTGTGTTGGAACGAGTTCCTGATGCCGCTGGTTCTTGCAGACCAGGCCGGTAAGACACTCCCCGTGTACGTCGCCGGCTTTGTTACCTCACGCACGATCGACTACGGCGCGATGGCCGCCGCCGCATCGCTAGCTATCATCCCGATTGCCCTACTCACTTTGGCCGTGCAGCGGCAGCTGGTTCGAGGCCTCAGCCTCGGTGCCGTCAAGGACTGACCCCAAATGAACACGAATCCAGGAGAACGCCATGCAGTTGTTCGACGTGGCTTACGGCCGAGAACTCGTCCCCGAGCTCCCCAAGATCGTGAACCCCCCGTTCCTGGTCGTGTCCGCCCGTGACCTGTGGCCGAAGTTCTCCGAGCACTTCGCGGGAACTGACTCGCACGTTCACCTGGTGGAGTCGCTGGAGATTGACGACCTCGAGCGGATCCTCGCCGAGCTGCCCGGGGTAAAGGCGGTCATCGGTATCGGAGGCGGCGTCGCGATCGACGTCGCCAAGTATTTTGCATGGCGTCGCAACCTGCCTCTGTTCCAGGTGCCCACATCGATGTCGGTCAACGCACCCTTCGCCCAACGCTCCGCCGTGCGAGACAAGGGCATCCTGAAGTACGTCGGCTTCCACGTGCCCGAGATGGTCTATGTCGACTACGATCTCGTCCAGAGCGCCCCGGCGTACATCAACCGGTCTGGCGTCGGCGACATCGTCTGCTACTACACCGCCCACTGGGACTACGCCTTCGCCCGCGACCGCGGTCGGTGCGAGGTGAAGTGGCCCTACGACGCGGAGTGGATCGGTAACGCCGACACGGTCCTGCAGTCCGTACTGCACGCGACCGCCGACATCCGCGAGGTCAACGACAAGGGTGTCCGGACTCTCATGGATGCGCTGCGCTGGGGCGGCGCTGCCTTCAACAACACCGGCTGGAACCCTCGGCCCATCGAGGGCTCGGAGCACACCTTCTTCTACTCCCTCGAGCACCTCACCCGCCGGCCGTACCTGCACGGGCAGATCGTGTCCCTCGGCGTGCTGCTGATGAGTCACCTGCAGGGGAACGACCCGCAGTTCATCAAGGGCAAGCTCGACGAGATGGGCGTCGCCTACCAGCCCGAGGACATGTCGATGACCTGGGCCGACGTGCGCGACGGGCTCACGCACATGCGCGACTACTGGAAGGAGTCCGGCAACCTCTGGTACACCATCGCCACCGAGACGGAGATCACCGACGGCTGGCTCGACGAGGTCCAAGCGTGGATCGCAGGCTAGGCCACCTTCCGACCAGGAAGCGTGCGAAGGTAGTCGACGTGAGACCAGCGGAACGAATCCAGATCATCCTCGACCGGGTCGAGCGGGAGGGTGACGCGTCCATCGCTGACCTTGCCGAGCAGCTCGGCGTGTCCGAGATGACGGTCCGGCGCGACCTGGATCGGCTCGAGCGCGAGGGTGCGCTGCGACGGGCCCACGGACGAGCCATCAAGGGTGTCAGTGGCTCCTACGAACCCCCCTTCGCCGTGCGCGCCGAACGACAGGTGGCCGAGAAGCTGCTGATCGCGCGCGAGGTGGCCGGCCTCCTCGCCGACCGCGAGACCGTCATCCTCGACGGTGGCAGCACCGGCGTCGCTATCGCTCGGGAGCTGCGCGACCGTGAGCTCACGGTGTGCACACCGAGCCTGCGCGTCGCCGACGTCCTGCGTCAGGCGCTGAACATCCGCCTCATGATCACCGGCGGGATCATGCGCCGAGGCGAGGAGTCGCTGGTCGGACCCTCGGCCGTGGCCACGCTCGAGGGCCACCGTTTCGACAGTTATGTCATGACCGTGTCCGGCCTGGACCCGCAGGCGGGCTGCACCGAGTGGAACGTCGACGACGCGATCATCAAGCGCGTGGCCCTCCAGGTGTCCACAAGGTGCATCGTCGCCGCGGACTCGACCAAGTTTGGCTCGACCGCCTTCGCCCGGGTGTGCGGGCTCGACGCCGTGTCGATGGTCGTCTCCGACGGGTCACTGAGCGAGGGCTATCGCGAGAGGATCACCCTTGCCGGCGCAGCGATGCGAATCGCCGCCTGAAGTGGTGGCCTCGTGGATCCTGTGACTGGCCGGCTTTGGGTTGGGGTCGACCTCGGAGGTACCGGCGTCCGGGTAGTGGTCGCCGATGAAGCCGGCGAAGCGGTCACCGGTTCCACAGTCCCCACCAGCACGTTCGACGACGACGCGGTCGACCGGCTGACCGAGCTCATCCAGGACCTCGTGCCCGGCGCCCGACTGTTGGGAGTCGGGATCGGCGCCAGCGGCCCGGTCGACCTGACGACGGGGCGGATCAACAACCCCGACACGCTCCCGCAGTTCACCGGGCACGACGTCGCCGGAGCCATCGAGCGTGCGCTCGGCGTCCCCACGTGGATCGACAACGACGTCGTGGTTGCCGGGCTGGCCGAGAGCAGATGGGGGCAGGCCCGCGGGTCGCGCTCGCTCCTTTGCGTCACGCTCGGCACGGGCATCGGCGCGGTTCTGATCCGCGACGGCTCTCCCGTCCGCGCTTCGGACGGGCAGCACCCCGAAGGCGGCCACCTCCCCGTAAACGGGGAGGGGCACCCCTGCTACTGCGGGCTTCCACAGTGCTGGGAACAGGTTGCGTCCCGCACCGCGCTCGACCGGCTGCGGAACTCCGCTATGTCGGATGACGCAGAGCTCTGGACGGAGTACGCCGACCGGGTCGCGAGCGGCCTCATCACGCTGCTCACGCTCTACCACCCCGCGGCCGTGGTGATCGGCGGCAGCGTCGCCCAGCACTGGGCCGAACTGGAACCGCCCCTGGTCGAATCGTTGTCGCGCTTCCGCGAGTTCGACCCGTCCGTCCCGCTGCTGGCCTCGGACCTCGGCGAACGGGCAGGAGCACTCGGAGCGTCTCTGCTAGCGGTGCACGGGACCGGCTGGCGCGCCATCGCGCACACCGCCCGGGCCGGCCCACTGCAGTAATAGGGCATCCGGAACAGGCAGTCACCCTTCGCAAGTCACGCTGCAACCTCGCTTGGTGCCCGACGAGCAAGTCGACCGGCGGTGGTGCGGCAGCCGTCAGGCTTCCTTCACCTGTCGCCGCAAGCGACCGCCCGCAAGGCCGAGCTCGGTCCCGGGCCCCGTCGCGGCAGTGCGGAATGGCCTCGAAGGATCTGCGATTGATGTCTGAATCGATGTCCACCGTGGCAGGTCAGGTCGTGCTGCCATAGGCTCCCGGCCGAAAGGATGTCCGCAGCGATCCTGTAATGGTCGTCTATCCGGTCACGTGGACTCCGGAAGGTGTCAACGCGAGCCTCGACGTCTGGAGGGCATTGTGGTCACCCATGCGCTGCGGCCGCCTGTTCCTTGCGGGGGATGCCTCCCACATCGTCCCGCCGACCGGCGCCAAGGGACTCGACCTCGCGATCGCCGACGTGAACAAGCTAGGAACCGCACTCGTCCGAGCGATCAAGGAGGGCAAGGACGACCTGATCGACACCTACTCCGATGACGCCCTCCGCCGCGTCTGGCAGTCGACGCACTTCTCCTGGTGGATGACGTCAATGCTGCACACTCCGCCGCGCGACGACCCCGACGCCGCGTTCCTCCTCCAGATGCAGCTCACCCAGCTCAACTACGTGACCTCGTCCGCCCCGGCCGCTGCCGGTCTTGCCGAGAACTACACCGGTGCGGTCCTGCCGTACTAGTTGACGGATGGAGGGATCAGGTCCTGGACGGTTCCGGGAATCGGGTCGTTCGCGCTGTGGCTCAGTTCTGATCGCAGTTCTGGTCTCGGTTGTCCCGGCGAACTCGGCGTGTCGCCGAAGTGAGTCCTGGCGACTGGGCAGCGGCCAAGGCACCGGGGTGCAGCCATGATCGATAGGGCGCTGGGCGCTCGCGGTTGATGCTCACGACTGGGCCGTTTGGGCGAGCTTGGTCAGGCACATGTCCCAGCCCGCCTTGTGCCCCGCCCGTTCGCTGACCGGCAGGTCACGGTGGGTGAGGTCGACGATGGTCTCGTCGCCGTCGGCGGTGAGGTAGATCTCGACAGTCGAGGAGCCTTCCGGGAGCACGCTATTCTCCTGCAGTCCCCAGGTGAACGCGACCCGGTGGGGTGGACTGATCAGGACGTAGGTGCCTCGGACTTTGCCGCCATCGCCGAAGTTGATGGCGAAGCGCCCGCCGGCTTCGGGGTTGGTGTCGGCCCACTCGCCTATCCAGAGAGGGAGCAACTCGGGGTCGGTGAGGTAGGGGAAGACCTCTTCTGGGGTGGCGCGGATACGGATGGAGGCGGTAACGACGTCCTGGGTCATTACGAGCTTCCCTTCTTGGCCCGGCCGGCCTCGACGACCTGTTTCAGGCGGGAGAGGGCGTCGGGCCACAATTCGGCTAGGACGTCCCTGACGGTGTCGAGGCCTTCGGGGCGCAGAGAATACATGTGGCGTGTGCCGTCGCGCCGTTCGTTGAGCAGTCCGGCGCGTTCGAGGGTCTTCAGGTGCAGGCTGACGGCCTGCTGGGTCATGTTGAAGTGGACGGCGATCTGCCCGGCGGCGATCTCGCTGGTCTGGACGAGCTTGAGCATGTGCCGGCGGTGGGGGTCTGCGAGGGCTTTGAGTACGGCGTCTGGGTTGGAGACCACGGTCCCCGCCTGGGGTTGCTTGCTTGCCTTCAGTGCGGTCATCTCCGGATGATCCCATCTGTGTTGGTTGCCGGGGCTCGCTCCGCACGTGGGTGGCCCCCTGACCGGTGTCGCGCGGCCCTGGGTGCTGCGACACCGGCCAGGGGTGGAGGTCAGGATCCGACCGGCTGTCCGGTGCCGGTCTCGAGGTAGGAGACCAAGCTGGAGTGCAGGAAGGTGCCCCAGTCGTTGCTGCACTGTGCGTAGCAGGCCAGCTGCGGAACGAGGCCGGCGTGTCGGAAAGCCAGGGTGGTGCCGCCGGTCTCGTTGGACGACAGGTCGAACGCGATCGTGGTACCGACCCAGTCGGGCATGACATCGCAGTCCTCGGTGTGCCAGCGCACCCGGGTCGGGCCATCGGCTTCTGTGACGCGGAAGCGGACCAGGTGCTCGCCGAACATGAACTCCAGGTCGCCACCGGCGCTGGCGCTGCCCGTGGCGGGTGCCCACCAACTAGAGACTCCGCTGATGGTGGTGAGGGCCTCGAAGACCGTCTCCGGGCCGGCGGTGAGGTCGAGGGCGGTCCGGAAGTCCTGGTCCTGGGAGGTGATGGTCATGGTTGTTTCCTTTCGTGCGGGGCCGGTCGTCCCGGTCCGATCTGAACTCTTTGGGCAAGAGTGTTATTGTACAATAAGATGCTTGTACAAGTACGTCAAGAAGGTTCACTCGATGGAGATCGCGGCCGCCGCTGCTCAATCCCGACAGCAACCTCATCGCAGTGTGGCGGACCGTCTTGGGATTCTGACGTGACGATGCCCGGGGTCACTGGCGGGGCTGGTGGAGACCATCTCGCGCGAGGAGGGGCGGAGCCACGATCAACGTCGCGTCTAGCCCAAATGCCCCGCTGTTGATAGTTCGGCTGCTGATCAAGCAGGGCCGGAAGGGGTGCCTTCGGGCTGCTGCTGATCCCTACCGGGTGGCCCTGACCCGCCCGGACAACTCCGCGATCGGACACCTCCGGGCCGCCGTAGGCCCGATCGGGGGAACGACGCCGAGCCAGCCTCACGTTTGGCCCGAGGTCCCGCAGTGATTTGACGGGGAGCAACGCAAAAAACAGTGCGCCCCTGGTGAGTCTCGACCCGTCACCTCGCTCAGTCAGAGTCCCACTAGCGATCCACTCATGGGCTTCTCCTAGCAGCTTGCCGGGGACGCGTTGTGTGGCGGCTGCCCGGGTTTGACGTGCACTCGTAGCTAGGCCGGGGATGCGCCGGCACGTCGCCCAGCTGCGCCGGCGATTCGTGTACTCATGATGCGCCTGCCGCCCGCCTGACCCCGTCGATGGCGTGCGCCACTGCGTGGGACGTCGTCAGCGGCAGCACCCAGGCGTCCTCACCGACCGCGCGCGCCGAGATCGCTTCGACCATGAGGCCATAGGCATCGCACGTGTCGAACGTCTCGACTCGCTCGACTCCGCCCTCGACGACGCGCAGTGTCGAGGCTTCGCGCCATGGCGTGAACGCAGGATGCGGCAGCTCCAGGTTGAGGCTGGGCGCGGCGACGGTCCAGCCCTGGGACTCCGACCGCTCGAAGGAGGCGGTGATCTCGGCCCGGCCGCGGGAGGAGATCAATGTCGCCGACGTCGTGAGGTCAACTCCCGTCGGGCCGGTACGCTGCTCCGCGACCGACACCGTCGCGTCCTCGCCCAGCGCCATCAGCGCGGCTGCAATCGCATAGCAGCCGACGTCGAGCAGAGCACCCCCGCCACGGCGCGGATCGAGCCGGTAATTGTCTGCCGGTACGCCCCGGAAGGTGAACCAAGCTCGCACATCGCAGGGGCCGTCGACGGAGTTGAGGAGCACCTCCACCCGCCTCGTACGCGGGTGCCACCTGTTCCACGAGGCCTCTACGAGCATCGTGCCGGATCGCGCAGCGGCAGCTGTCATCTCCACAACCTGTGCGGCATCGAGCCCGAGGGGCTTCTCGCACAGAACGTGCTTGCCGGCCTCGAGCGCGGCGATCACCCACAGGGCATGGTCGCCGTTCGGTAGCGAGAGGTAGACGACGTCGACGTCGTCGGCCTCGCAGACCGCCGCGTAGGAGTCGACCGCCCGGACCGGCTCGAGCAGCTGGGCGCGGGTCGACTCCCGCGCTGCGACGACCTGGAGCACGGCGCCCGTCGAGTCGTGGACCGCCGGTGCGAGACCTCGCGAGGCGACGAAGCCGGCACCGAGGAATCCCCATTTGACGGGCGCGCGCGATGTCATCGGGGAACGACTGGGCGGCCGGAATCGTCGGCCGAGCGTGTCGCGGCCTCCATGACCGCCAGGACGCGTCGTGACTGCTGCGCCGTCACGGTCATCGGCAGTCCAAGCCCCAAACGGTCCGCGAGCTCGCGGTGGAACGTATAGGGCTCTGCAGCCGGTGTTGCGAGTCGTGTGACGCTGCCGTCGGCGCCGTACAGGTCGAGAAGCGGGGGCGAGTCGGCAGGTGCGAACACGTCCTCGACCAGGATCCCGATGTCGTTGCGCGACACGATCTTCTCAGTGCGCCACTGGCCGACAAGGGCACCTTGGGTACCCAGGATGTACCAGCGCGGCTTGAGCGCCGCCGCGAGGTCAGAGTGCACGAACTCGGCCTCAGTCCCGTCGACGAACCGGATGGTTACGCGGGAGTGGTCGGCGTTGGTCACATCGAACCAGCGGCGCTTGTGTGTCCCGGCGGTGACGTGCTCGATCTTGGTGGGGACGATGTCGAGGATCTGGTCGAGGATGTGCGAGCCCCAGTCGTAGAACGCCCCTCCCGACACGCCTTCGTCGGAGTGCCACAGGTTGCAGGGGTGGCCATACCCACCGACGAACGTCTCGATGTGGAACACGTCGCCGAGGACCCCTGTGGCGACGGTGCGGCGCACCGCGATATGGTCGGGGTCGAAGCGCCGGTTCTGGTAAACGACGGCCAGCCTCCCGTTGGCTTCCGCCTCGACCAGGACTGCGTCGGCCTCCTCGGTGTGGATCGCGAACGGCTTCTCCACCACGACGTGCTTACCGGCGCGGATGGCGCGCAGAGCCCAGGACGCGTGAGTGCTCGGTGGGGTCGACACGACGATGAGGTCGACGTCATCACGAGCGAGGAGCGCGTCGGCGTCTGCGGTGGTGGCGGTGCTGGGTGCCGCGGCCTCGGCAGCGTCGCGCCTCGCCGCGGACGTATCGCACACCGCCGTCAGGGCGAGCCCCTCGACGGACCGCACTGCGCGGCTGTGCTCGTGGCCGATGGCGCCATAGCCGAGCAGGCCCACGCGGATGGGCGGCGGTACCTGTTCGCCTGCGGCGCGGTGCACGAGCTGGAGCAGCGCCCGCGTCGCGGCTCGGTCGCCGACGGACCCGGCATGTGTGCCGAGTGTCCACACCCCCGTGCCGGTCTGGCTCCGCCACGTCATCACGGGGTGCTGAACGAGCCCGACGTGTGCCGAGCGCAGGACCACGACGTCGTCGGCCACCTTGTCGATGAGCGTCACGCGGTCGGTGACGTGGTCGTGCGGCCCCATGTGATCGCCGCCCGCGTGTACGTGACCGGAGAGCGAGACACCCCCGTCGCGCTGACCTCGCAGTCGGATGTCATGGATCGGGGTCATGCCAACGGCGTAGACCCCTGCTGCCTCGGTGAGGGAACGCTCCGGATCGGCGCCGATCAAGGTCGGACCTGCCAGTAGAACGTGGACACCGGGATCACTGACGGCCTGCACGAGCTCACGAGGCAAGGTGTGGTCGGCCCAGATCAGGACGACGTCGGCATGGCCCGGGTCCGCGACGCCATACCCGACCGCTGAGAGTCGCGCCCGCAGGGCGTTGACCGATGTGAGGAGATCGTGGTCGTTGAGCTCGACGATCCAGCCGAGATTTATCACCTGATGACCGTAAGGGAGATGTCCCGGACCAGCGACCCGTATCCGGTCACAAACTCACCGCTCCAGGGCGCGTCGGGCTCGCGCACGGCTGGGATGAAGGGGCGACTCCGCCCAGACGCACACGCACTCTCCCTCACTACTGGGTGACCCGTGATCGCCTCGGCAGCGCTGCGATCGTCGCATAGACGCTAAAGGTGGTCTGCTGGCGCGGACGATCACGGTCGACGCCTATGTCGACGCCTCCCAGCGATCGCTGGCCATCGCGAGCGGCGACGCCGTGCACGCTTCTTCCGCTGGCCGGATCAACCAGGCGTCGAAAAAGGTCAAGGGCGCAAGCATCTGGTCGCGGTCTGTCGTCGCGGCACCGGTCGAAGTCACCCACCAAGGCGCCGATCCTATGGGCTACGACGCGGTCAACCTCTTCGGTGGGATGGCGCCTGGCCTCAGCTGGCGGCCAGGTCGTCGACGGTAGGTCGACGCGATCTGAGCAACGACATGTCCGACCCGCTGGTCCTCCGGAGGGATCCTGGCGGTCCCGCGCTGGTGGTCCTCGGCGAGCCCGTCTGGTCGCCTCGACGATGTCGCTGGCGATCGTCGGCATCTGAACGCGGCCGCGCGGGTCTGGCACCACCGCACGACCGGATCGACAGGAACGTCGGGCTTGCTTTCGGGGCCCGGGCTCGTTCAGAGCGGTGCTCGGTGCTCGCGCCGCTCAGCCAGCGAGCGCCGCTCAGCCAGCGAGCGCCGCTCAGCCAGCGAGCGCCGCTCAGCCAGCGAGCGCCGCTCAGCCAGCGAGCGCCGCTCAGCCAGCGAGCGCCGCTCAGCCAGCGAGCGCCGCTGTACTCGTCGGTGAGCTGATCGTGATGTTCCTGGCCGGGACCTACGCGATGCTGCGGGGAGCTGGCAAAGCGCGGCGTAGTTCTCCCGTCCCTTGAGCCTGCGCTGGTGGTGATTGCCGGTGGAGCGGCGCACTCGCTCACTCGTGGGGGTACCGCCCCGTCGGAGACGATTCAGCACCCGCGTCACGCGGCGGGTTCTTCACACTGGCGACCGGCGTCGGTCTGGGCACCGGATTGTTCGGCGTCGGAGCCGGCTACGCCGTGGTGTCGACCCTCGTCTTGGCGGCGCGGGTGCTCATCAATCGGGCCGCCGCCACGGTCCTCGTCGTCGTCGCCATCAACTCCGCTGTGGCGTTGGTCGTCCAGCGCGGCCGCCTCGGCCCACCGGTCCAGTCCGCTGCCGTCGGCGCGCTGATGGCCGCAGTGGCCGACTTCACCGTGACCTCACCGTCGTCGGCGCCTGACTTGGAATGGAACGCCGCTCAGCTCCGTTACGATACCCATAGGGGTATATCGCCCACGCTCACTAAGGATGTGACCTATGGGTGCCGTCGCACTGACCGCAGGCACTTTCGAGACCGCCGTGCTCGACAACGACATCGTGCTCGTAGACTTCTGGGCGTCCTGGTGCGGACCGTGCCGGCAGTTCGGACCTGTGTTCGAGGCGGCCGCCCAGGAACACCCGGACATCGTGTTCGGCAAGGTCGACACCGAGGCTGAGCAGGGCATAGCGGGTGCGGCCGGGATCACGTCGATCCCGACGCTGATGGCGTTCCGCGGCGGAGTCCTGGTGTTCGCCCAGTCAGGCGCCGTCCCGGCGGCAGCGCTACAGCAGATCATCGAAGCGGTGCGGGGGCTGGATACGGACGACATCCGGCGCCAGATCGCCGACCAGGCGATGGCCACGTCGTGACCTACGGCACCACGGTCGTTCTGGACCTGCCGTTCGACGATGCCGTCGCCGCGGTCCGGGTCGCGCTGTCCGGCCAGGGGTTCGGCGTGCTCACCGAAATCGACGTGCAGGCGACGATGAAGGCGAAGTTGGACGTGGACCTCGAGCCGTACGTGATCCTCGGGGCCTGCAACCCCCCGCTCGCCTATCAGGCGCTGCGGGCTCAAGCCTCCGTCGGCCTTCTGCTGCCATGCAACGTCATCGTTCGCCGGGCCGACCAGGGCACCATCGTGGAAGCCATCGACCCGATGATCATGGTGAGCATCTCCGGAATCCCGGCCCTGCAGCCCGTCGTCCACGAGGTGGCTTGCAGGCTGAACGCCGTGCTCGCGGCGCTGGCGACCCCTGCAAATCTGCCCATCTGACCGACTCTCGCCTGCATCAAACCTTGGAGACTCAGTGGAGCTGGATACGAACGACATCACCCCGATCCTGAACCGGCTGCGCCGCGCCGAGGGACAGCTCGGAGGCGTCATCCGCATGCTCGAGGAAGGCCGGGACTGCCAGGACGTCGTCACCTTGCTTGCCGCGGTCTCAAAGGCGCTCGACAAGGCCGGCTTCGCTATCGTTGCCAGCGGGCTCCGGCAGTGCGTCACCCAGCCGGAGAAGGCTGGGACCCCAGACCTCGCGGCGCTGGAGAAGCTCTTCTTGTCCCTCGCGTGAGCCTTTCGTGAGCGGCACCGCCTCTTCTAACCACGCCCCTTCGGCCAGCGACCGGCGCAGCGCCTGGCTCCTGGTCCTGGGGCAGTTCCTCCTCCTCGCCCTGATTGTGCTGCTGCCCCATGGCACCGCTTGGACCTTTCCGACGGAGGTCACGCGCGCAGCCCAGGTCGCCGCGGCAGTGGGGATCGTCCTGATGGTGGTCGCCGGCAGCGCGCTGCGCCGCGGTTTGACCGCGGCGCCCCTGCCCAACTCCCACGCCGAGCTCCGCACGGGTGGGCTTTACCGCTTCGTCCGTCACCCGATCTACAGCGGGCTCCTGCTGTTCGCCGTCGCCATCACACTCACCTCGGGTAGCCCGTGGACCACGGCCGCGTGCGCGGCGCTGGTCATGCTGATCAACGTCAAGGCGCGCTGGGAGGAGCGGCACCTGGCTGCCCGGTTCACCGGCTACGCCGCCTACGCCGCCAGGACCCCACGCTTCATCCCCGGACTGACCAGGTAGTCGATGGCGAAGCGCGCCTGCCGCGCCACCGTTGCGCTCGGTGGTGGTGGTCGCGCCCACTGACGACGAGACGCTCGGACTTGGCGCGGTCCTGTCGGCGATCGCCGACGCAGGGGCGCCGGGGACTGGGCTGTGTTTTCACCCATGAGCAAGCGTCAACCTTGGACGGCGTCGGTGGGAACCTCGCCACCCTGCGTGGGCGCCCACTCGATCTCTAGGATACCCTAGGGGGTATATCAACGCAGACGGTTCAGCTATGCGCGACGAGGAGATGCCGATGTGCCGACAGGTCGTGTGCCGTAGGTGTGGGAAACCGACGTGGTCGGGATGTGGTCAGCACGTCAACCAGGTGATGGCGGGCGTGCCGAAGGCCAAGCGGTGTCAGTGCCCGCCGGCGCCGACCTTGATGGAGCGCCTGTTCGGCGGTCGTAAGCAGACCCCAGCACAGGCGGCGCCCGGGCACAGGGAAGTCAGCTCGCGATCGGCGCAGCACTCTGCGGGCGGTGTACGTGCGCGGGTCCCCGACCGTCAGCCGAGGCCTTCCCGGGCCTCTCGCTCTAGTGCGGCGAGAGTGTCCTCGGCGTAGGTGACGACCGGGTACCCGGTTCCCCTGCACTGCCGTCGGGGGGCGGCGCCGCACGTCAGCACGTCGAGGTCGGCGCTGCGCAGTGCTCGTCGACGATCAACGCCCCGAACTCCGACAGCGGAAGGCCGGCGTCGCGGGCTCGCAGGCTATTCGGGTGGACCTCACGGCGAGACCTGGTCGGTGGCGATCTCCTCGGCGGCGAGGTCGACGACGACCTGCCGGTCCGCGTCGGCGAACCCGACGGCCCCCTGTCCAGGAGTACAGCAGCCCATGGTCGACCGCGTGGTCGGGCGGGTGCCGGGACATCTCCGGGTCCTGGACGGTCATGACCCGGTCGAGGCTTCAACGAGCATGACGGTGAGGTCGCGGTTGCGCAGTGCCTCGACCATCTCCAAGCCCGATATAGCCGCCTGCGATCGCCACCGCTGACGTGGTGCCGGCGTGCAGGACGTCGATGATCGCGTCCAGTCGGGAACGGTGCGAAGCGTGGGGATGGCGGGTGGTCGACGCCGGGGAGCGGGGCCGCAGCGGGGGCCCCGGTGGCCGGGATCAGCCTGTCGTAGGCCTCGGCGTAGTCCGGCCCGTTGTCGTCTCGCGGATCGTCACAGTGTGGGCGGGACGATCGACGGACAGTACGTGGTGGCCGACACGAACGGCCAGGTCGAGGGAGTCGCGAAGGCTGTGGGCGTCTCCAGCAGCAGGGCGTCCCGGTCGAAATATCTCGCCGATGTGGTCCGGCAGGCCCAGTTGGCGAACGACCCGCAGGGGGTCTTGCTCGATGACCACGATGGTCGCGGACTCGTCCAGTCTGGGCAGCCGCGCCGAAGCCGAGTGCCGTTGGCGCCGCCGCCGATTATGACGATCTTCACGCGCGCTCCCAGGGGCGCGTGGTCAGCGGTGGCCCTTGCGGATGATCTTGGCCATGCGCAGGTTGATCGCGACGAAGCGCCAGGCCTGCACGGGGAGGTTCGTCCGAGAGCGGATGGTCTTGGGTGTGGGCAGTGGTGCGGCAGCTACGGCGGCGTCGGCGTGGTCCACGGGGTCCTCTTGTCTGCGTCGGATCGGGTGACGAGCGCGTACCTACTCGGGGATGAGGAACCAGCCCGGTTGAGCGTTGGCCTTGTAGATGAACAGGTGGTGCAGCAGCGCCTTGATCCAGTGGCCAGCCAGGCCGATCTCGCCGTAGGTGTCCTTGGCGTTCCGTCCGGTCTCGGGGTAGGTCTGAAAGTCCGGAACCACTGGGAACATGGTCATCGCCGCCGCGGTGCCCTTCCGCAGCCCGGTGCCGGCGGAGGCGACACACGCAGCGCCCATCGCGGCCATCGACGCGGTGCTGGCGGGCGCTGAGGCTCCGTCCCTGATCCGGTCGGCGATGGTCCGCGCGACGGTGCGCCCCATGATCCCCGAAGGCATCCCGGTGCGCGGCGGGGCCGGGGCGATCACGGTCCCGTTCGGGCTGGTCCGGGGCGGGGAGATCTGGTGCGGCGGGGCGAACGCAATGCCGACCCCGAAAACGTTCGGGTAGGCCGGGGTCTGGTAGGTGCTCGGCCAGTCCGTGGCACGCCAGTCCGCATGGGGCTTGGGGGTGTAGTCGGCGTCCACCTTCATGAAGCCGCTGGGCGCGAACATGGAGGCGGTGATGTCCTCGCCGGCTGCGTCGAACGCCGTTAGGTCGGCACCGCGGAACGGCGGCAGGAGCATCGCGAAGTCGAACGGCAGAGTGCTGGTTGTGCCGTCGACCTGCTCGTAGTGGATCACGCCCGGCTCGATCTTCGCCACGTGCGCTTGGGTGATCGCGCGAACTCCTCGCTCGCGGAACAGCGACTCCGTCCACATCTTGCTGGTGGTCTGGAAACCGCGCTGGGTGAAGGTCATGCCGCCGACACCGAAGTCACCGAGCTCGTTCTCGTTGGTCAGGTAGACGACGTCTGCCCGGTCGCGGACGCCGGCCCGGCGAAGCTCGTGCTCGACGTTGAACGCATACTCGAACGCCGCGCCCTCGCAGGTGCAGGTGCCGTGGCCGACGCCGACGACCAGGGTCTGCCGCTCGCCGCTATCGAGCCGTTTGATCACCTGCTTCAGGGCTTCGGCGGCCTCGTTCGCGTGGCTGGGCGTGCATACCGAGACGGTGTGCCCGTCGGGGCCGAGCCCAGGGGTGGCGGCGAAGTTCAGCTTGGGACCGGTGGCGTTGATCAGGTAGTCGTAGGTCAGCACGCCTGGCTCGCCGGTGTGCCCCGGTTCGGTGGAGGTGATCGCGACATGCGGCCTTGGCTGCTCGGCGTTCCCTTCGGGGTGGAGGGCCACGGCGAGGGCCTGGTGGAAGTGGATGCCCTTGCGGGCGTAGATCGGTGCGAGGGGGAAGGTCACTTGCTCGGTGGTCATCTTACCCACCCCGACCCAGATGTTCGACGGAATCCAGTTCCAGCGGGAGTTGGGGGAGACGACCACGACCTCGTGCTCCTTGCCGAGCATCCGACGCAGATGCAAGGCAGCGGTGTGCCCGGAGATCCCCGCGCCCAGGATGACCACTCGTGCCATGAGAACCCCTTGCTCGTTGAGACAGACTGGGCTTGCCGTGCCGTGCGCCGTACGGGGCTGGCTGCCGAGGCCAGACGAAGTCAGATTTACGATATACCCCCTGGGGTATTGTTGTCACCCGCCCGTGGCCGGCGAAGTTCACCGGCACCCCGGGACCAGTCTTGCGGCGAAACTGACGCCGACGTCCTCAACGGCTTGCGCTTGCGCTTGCGCGGTGCGCTCCGCTGCGACACCCCGCACGGTGCGGTGCGGCCTCGAGACCCCCGCGTCACATCGTGGGCGGGCGGACTGGGCATGTCCGCGCCATGCCGTGGTCACTTGACATGACAGCGATTGACATCTGAAATGAAACCCGATGTCATTTCAGTCTGACAGTGGCACGTTGGGGTACCTGCCGAGGAGCCGTTCAGTGGGAGGCAAGTCTGGTTCGGCAGTCCTACTTGCCTGCGTGTTCGCCGTCACGGGTTGCAGCTCGGCATCTTCAGCGGCGCCGGGGGATTCCGGCGCGACCACAGCCAAGCTGATCCAGGTGGTGGCTGCCGAGAACTTCTGGGGAAGCATCGCCGCGCAGCTGGGTGGCACGCATGTCGCCGTCACCGACATCGTTGATAGTCCCAGTGCAGATCCGCACTCGTATGAGCCAACTGCCGCCGATGCTCGCTCCATCGCTGCGGCGGACTTCGTTCTGATCAACGGGATCGGATACGACGTCTGGGCGAGCCAGCTGGCCGAAGCTAATCCCAACCCGGCACGCGCAGTTCTGACAGTGGGGGAGGTTGTCGGAGCGTCAACCGGCCAGAACCCGCACCGCTGGTACAACCCTGCCGACGTCCACCGAGTCGTCGACCAGATAACGCGGGACTACAAGAGGATCGACCCCGAAGACTCGGCGTACTTCGACGCCCAGCGCTCCATCTTCGAGACGGTGGCCACGGCCGACTACAAGGCTGTGATCGCGGACATCCGACACAAGTACGCGGGCACTCGGATAGGAGCGTCGGAGTCGATCTTCGCGATGATCGCCACGGCTCTCGGCTTGGACTTGGTGACTCCGCCCGATTTCCTCAGGGCAGTGAGCGAGGGCACCGATCCGACGGCAGCCGACAAGTCGGCGATCGACGCGCAGATTACCCACAGGGAGATCAATGTGTACGTGTACAACGTCCAGAACGCCACGCCAGACGTCCAACGGCAGGTCGAAGAGGCGAGGGCGGCCGGCATCCCGATCTCCGCTATCACAGAAACCATGACGCCGGCCACGGCGACGTGGCAACAGTGGCAAACCGCCCAGCTCGTGTCTTTACGGAACGCCCTCGCCAAGGCCATGGGCTCGTGAGCCGGGCCCGCCATTGCGTCGGCGCGCTGACATGCCGGCCGTGAGCCGCCCGCAGATTGACGCGGTGATCGAGTTGCGGGCGGCGGCCGTCCGGCTGGGGGAGCGGACTCTATGGTCCGGCCTGGATCTGACGGTTAGCGCCGGTGAGTTCGTCGCGGTACTCGGCCCCAACGGAGTCGGCAAGTCAACCCTGGTCAAGGCGCTGCTCGGACTGCAGTCCCTGTCCGCCGGTTCGATCTCTGTTCTCGGCGGAGCACCTGGCACGGCGAACGAGAAGATCGGTTACCTTCCGCAGCGCCGGAGCTTTGACCCGGACCTGCGCATCCGCGGAGTCGATGTGGTGCGGCTTGGCCTGGATGGCAACCGGTGGGGGATTCCCTTGCCCGCTGCACACAGATACAACCGCCGAGCCCGAGCGGCGGCCGCTCGGGTGGAGGAGGTCATCGACTTGGTCGACGCGCAAGCCTACGCGGGCAGACCTGTCGGACAGCTGTCCGGCGGGGAGCAGCAGCGACTGCTCATCGCGCAGGCCCTGGCCTCGCGCCCGAGGCTGCTGCTGCTTGATGAGCCGCTTGACAGTCTCGACCTGCCGAACCAGAGTGCGATAGCCGCCCTGATAGCCCGCATCTGCGCGCGGGACGAGGTGACGGTTGTGATGGTCGCCCATGACGTGAACCCGATCCTTGGGTATCTGAACCGCGTGGTGTATATCGCGGCTGGCGGCGCGGCCGCAGGCACGCCTGGTCAGGTGATCACCAGCGATACGTTGTCCCGGCTGTACGGAACGCAGGTGGAGGTCCTTACCACCTCAGACGGACGTCTGGTCGTGGTTGGCCAGCCGGAGGCCCCGGCCCTGCACGGTAGCCGGCACATTTCGTGAGCGTAAGCCGGTGACTGGAGTAGCCAGCGGCGTGGTTCCGCAGTTGACCTGGAACCTGATTGAGGACGTGCGGCAGGCATTGGTGTTCCCGTTCATGGTCAACGCGTTCCGGGCCGGTGCGATCGTGGCAGTCTTGTCTGGGCTCGTTGGGTGGTTCATGGTCCTGCGGCGGCAGAGTTTCGCGGGCCACACCCTTGCTGTCGTCGGATTCCCTGGAGCGGCCGGAGCCACTCTCATCGGGGTCAGCGCTACCTACGGGCTATTCGCATTCGCGCTCGTGGCCGCCCTGCTGATCGGGCTGGTTCCGAGCACCCGTGGGCGTGGATACAGCGAAGAATCAGCGGTCACCGGGAGCATTCAGGCGTTCGCGCTCGCTACTGGATTCTTGTTCGTCAGCCTCTACGGTGGCTTCCTCAGCGGGGCGAACGCGCTGTTGTTCGGTAGCTTCCTCGGAATCACGGCGGGGCAAGTGCGTACGCTGCTCGCGGTCGCCGTTGTCGCGGTTGTCGCGCTGGCTGTGATTGCGAGGCCACTACTCTTCGCCTCGGTTGACCCTGATGTGGCTCGGGCCAGGGGTGTACCTGTCCGGGCCCTTTCCGTCGGGTTCCTGCTGCTCCTCGGTTCGGCCGCCGCCGAGGTCAGCCAGATCACTGGGACGCTGCTGGTCTTCGCACTCTTGGTCGTGCCTGCTGCAACGGCCCAGATGTGGACGACCGGTCCGGCGCGAAGCGTCGTCATCACAGTGGCTCTGGGCGTCACGGTCACATGGCTCTCCCTGTTGATCGCCTACTATTCGCCGTACCCGATCGGCTTCTTCCTCACAACAGTTGCGTTTGCCATCTACTTGCTCTCGGCCTTCCTCCGGCACACCGCACGTCGGGCGCACTCGCGGAGTGTGGTGGGCGCCCGATGAGCTGGTCCGACGCTTCGGGAATGGGACTTCACGACTTGCTCAGTCATCCCTATATGGCGAACGCGCTATTGGCGGGGATTCCCACGGCTGCGCTGGCCGGGGTGGTGGGCTACTTCATGGTTCTTCGTAGCCAGGTCTTCACCGGCGATGCTCTTGGACACGTTGCTTTCACCGGGGCCCTGGCCGCGCTCGCGTTCGGCATTGACGCCAGACTGGGGCTGTTCATGTCGACTGTGGCAGTGGCCGGTGCGCTTGGGCTGCTGGGAAATCGTGGCCGGGCAGACGACGTAGTGATCGGAACGGTCTTTGCCTGGATCCTGGGCCTTGGCGTTCTCGCACTGTCGATCTATGCCGCAAGCCCTCGAGGAACCGCAAATGGGGCCGCTGGCGTTACCGTCCTGTTCGGGTCCATCTTTGGCCTCAGCTTCAGTGATGCGGTAGTCGCGTCGGTCGTAGCGGCGGCCTTGCTCACGGTCATGCTGGGGGTCGCCCGGCCATTGCTCTTCGCCAGCCTGGACGAGGCAGTGGCCGCTGCGCGTGGCGTGCCGGTTCGAGCCCTGGGGATCGGCTTCCTGCTCGTCGTTGGTGGCGTGGCAGCGGAGTCCACTCAGGTTGTGGGAGCGATGCTCTTGTTGGGGTTGCTCGCCGCACCGGCCGGAGCAGCCCAAAGACTGACGGATCGACCGTACCCTGCAATGGCTCTAGCGGCCGGTCTGGCGGTTGTAGCAATGACCGTCGGGTTGGTCGGAAGCTATCTGGTCCCCAAGGTTCCTCCAAGCTTCGCCGTCATCTCCGTTGCGTGCTTGATCTACGTCATCACGTTCTTCGTCGTCCGAAGGTCAGGCGGGCAACGACCTCAACCACCCGGATGTCGCAACGCCCAAGGGGGCACCAGGGTCGCCTGATCACTGCCGCGGTCAATGCCGGTAGAGGGCACGGTCATGTTGAACAATGGGCGACTGCATGGTGAAGATCCGGTGTATCCGAGGGACTTGCCCGCTCGAGATGTCTAACGTGGGTCAGTGACGTCCAACGCTGGGCCCGGCGGCCCATCATCCTGGCGGCCGAATCCGGTCGTGTACGAGCTCAACACCCTGATCTGGCTTGGCGAGGTTGCCAACCGCGTGGGCGCGCCAGTGACTTTGGAGACTGTCCCGGCCAACGAATGGGACGACGTCGTACCCCAGGGCGTGACCGTGGTTTGGTTGATGGGGATCTGGACTCGGAGCAGGGCGGGGCGTGACATCGCCCTGGCCGATCCAGCGCTTCGTTCGGCGTGGACCGAGGCCCTGCCAGACTGGACTGAGAGCGACGTGGCAGGCTCCGCGTACTGCATCCTCGACTATGAACCGGCGCCTGCGATCGGTGGCTGGGACGGACTGGACTGCGCGCGGGCGGAGCTCCGCGCGCGAGGTGCCCTGCTCATGGTGGATTGGGTGCCCAACCACGTGGGGCCCGACTCCCCTTGGCTGCAGACGGACCCGGCCGCTTTCGTTCGAGGGACTGCCGACGAGCTTGCGGTAGATCCCGGTGCGTTCGTCGAGATCGCGGGAGGGGTGTTTGCGAAAGGCAAGGACCCCTACTTCGCCCCGTGGCCCGACGTGGTGCAAGTCGACGCGTTCTCCCCCGCCCTACGCAGGCTAGCTGCCGAGGCACTGTGCCGGATCGCTGAACACGCAGACGCAGTTCGCTGCGACATGGCCATGCTGATGCTGGACGACGTCGTTGCCGCCACTTGGGGCGATCGGGTGGGCGCTCCACCCGCCAGGACCTACTGGACAGAGGTCATGGGTGCCGTGCACGCCCAACACCCAGCTTTCCGGTTCATCGCCGAGTCCTACTGGCAGCGCGAGTGGGACTTGCAGCAACTTGGCTTCGACTATTGCTACGACAAGGAGCTGTACGACCGGCTCCAGGGCGAAGACGTCCCGCGGGTGCGCCGTCACCTTGGGGCGGACCTCGTCTACCAGGAACGACTTGTGCGCTTCCTGGAGAACCACGACGAGCCGCGAGCCGCGAGTACCTTCGGCCCGCTGCACCGCCAGATGGCCGCGACAGTCGTGGTCGCCACCTTGCCCGGTCTCACACTCTGGCACGACGGGCAGGCCGAGGGCCGGGCGGTGTTCACGCCCGTCTTCCTCAGTCGTCGAGCAGTCGAGCCCGCTGACTCCGAGCTGAAGCAATGGCAGCTCCGGATGTGGAAGTTGGCTTGTGATGTCCGGGTTGGCGACTGGTCGCAGCGAGAGGTGCGTGGATGGCCCGACAACGACAGCGCGCAGGCACTGGTGGCATCGACGTGGACGACCGGGGACTCGTTCACGCTAGTAGTGGTTAACCTCAGCGCGAACCACGCCGACGGGGTCGTCAACATCGGCGACAGCGTTGATCGAGGTTCCCGCTGGCGGCTGACCGATCTGCTCGAAGGGGACAGCTACCTGCGCGATGGCGCCGAGCTCGCCGATCACGGGCTGTATGTGGCCAGGCCGGGGTGGGGCGCGCACATCCTTCGGGCAACGCCCGTCGCTGCGGTCTCAAGTGTGGTCAACGAGAGCGAGTCCATCGATGTCGACGGCTGAGGGCGACCGACGCGACCAGGCCGAGCAAGCAGGTTGGCGGAGATGGGGGCCATACCTCAGCGAGCGTCAGTGGGGGACCGTCCGAGAGGATTACAGCGAGAACGGCGACGCCTGGAACTACTTCAGTCATGACCAAGCACGCTCAAGAGCCTATCGCTGGGGCGAGGACGGTCTTGCAGGGGTCAGCGACGACAAGGGCTTGATGTGCCTGGCACTCGCGGTGTGGAACGGCCAGGATGCGATCCTCAAGGAGCGGCTGTTCGGCCTGACCAATTCGGAGGGCAACCATGGGGAGGACGTCAAGGAATACTACTTCTATGTCGACAATGTGCCGACGCACACATGGATGCGGTGGCGGTACAAGTATCCCCACCAAGCATTCCCCTACGCCGACTTGGTCTCAACGAACCAGCAGCGGGGGTACGGGGATCGCGAATACGAGCTCCTCGATACTGGCATCTTCGACGATGGACGGTATTTCGACATTCAGGTGGACTACGCAAAGGATAGCCCCACGGACCTGCTCACCCGGATAACGGTGCTCAACCGCGGGGATGACGCGGCGACTATCCATCTCCTGCCAACCCTATGGTTCCGCAACACATGGTCGTGGGGAGAGCAGTCGAAGAAGCCGTCTCTCACCGCCAGCGACGGAGTGCGCCCCCACGTTGCGGCGTGGCACGAGCGGGTAGGACAGTACTGGCTCCACGCACGCGACGACGTCGACCTGCTCTTCTGCGAGAACGAGACCAACGCCCAACGGCTCTGGGGGCAGGCGAACGCGTCGCAACATGTCAAGGATGGCATCGACCGAGCCGTCGTACACGGTGAGACCGCCGCGGTGAACCGGGAGCAGGGGACAAAGGTCGCGGCACATTGGCAGGCACACGTGCCAGCTGGCGGCAGGGTTGTTCTTGACCTAATCTTGACGGCCAGGCCGCCGAGTTCGGTCGACCCGTTTGCAAGGTTCGACGACGTGATGCGCCTGCGAGAGACAGAGGCGGATGAGTTCTATGCGTCCATAACGCCCCCAACACTCGATGAGGATCAGGCGCTCGTACTGCGCCAAGCGTTGGCCGGCATACTGTGGACAAAGCAGCACTATTACTTTGACCTCGATCTGTGGCTGCGCGAGCACTCTGCGCACCCGAAGCGACGCCCTACGAGGCTCGGGGTCAGGAACCAACAGTGGTCGCACATGGTCAATGACGACATCATTTCGATGCCAGACAAGTGGGAGTATCCCTGGTACGCGGCTTGGGATCTAGCCTTCCACACCGTTGCACTGGCCATGGTGGACAAAGAGTTTGCCAAGGAGCAGCTTGCTCTCATGCTGTCCGGCACCTACCTGCACCCGTCAGGTCAGATCCCTGCCTACGAGTGGAACTTTGGCGATGTTAACCCGCCGGTTCACGCAGCGGCCCTTGCGATGGTGTACGGTCTGGGGCTTCGCGGGGCAGAAGCCGCCGCGGGGGCCCAGCGCCCGAACGACTTCGGATTCCTAGGCGAATCGTTCAACATGCTGCTAGTCAACTTCACGTGGTGGGTGAACCGTAAGGACCCGAGTGGGCGCAACCTCTTCCAAGGCGGCTTCTTGGGGCTGGACAACATTGGAGTCTTCGATCGCAGCGCCCAACTTCCCGGGGGAGGCACCCTCGAACAGTCCGATGGCACTGCCTGGATGGCCTTCTTCAGCCAGAGCATGCTTGAGCTCGCACTGGCTCTCGCTGAGCACGACGCCGCCTACGAGGGCTTCGTGGTCAAGTTCGTGCAGCACTGGTTCGAGATCGCTTCTGCGATGGATCCTCTTGGCGAGCACCCTGATGAGATGTGGGACGACGACGACGGGTTCTTCTACGACGTCCTGCGCATGCCAGATGGCAGCGGACGACGGATCAAGGTCAGGTCCCTGGTTGGACTGCTCCCGTTGTGCGCCACCGCGGTTGTGGCCGAGCAGTCGTTGATACGGTTCCCCCGCGTTACGGAGCAGCTGCGCGAGTACTTCGCGCGCAACTCCGACCTACTGGGAGGCACGTCTGACCCTAGAGTCCCGGGGATCAATGGACGCCGGCTGCTAGCCCTGGTCGATGCGACCAAGCTTCGACGGATTCTCGAGAGGATGCTTGACGAGGAACGGTTTCTCGGACCGCATGGAATCCGGTCAGTGTCCAAGTGGCACGAGGACCACCCATACACGATCGAGGTAGACGGGCAGTCGTTCACCGTCGCCTACGAGCCGGCTGAGTCCGGAAGCGGCATGTTCGGCGGGAACTCTAACTGGCGAGGTCCGGTATGGTTCCCGGTCAACTTGCTGCTGATTCGGGCGCTGCTGCAGTTCTACCTCTACTACGGTGACGGGTTCCGCGTCGAATGCCCCACGGGCTCAGGCAACGAGATGAACCTGTACGAGGTGGCCGAAGAGCTCGGTCGACGGCTGACCACTACTTTCACTCGCGACGACGCGGGTCGACGCCCGGTCTTCGGCGGCGCGACCTTGTTCCAGGACGACCCGACGTGGGGCGACAACCTACTGTTCTACGAGTACTTTCATGGGGACAACGGCGCCGGGATCGGCGCGTCGCACCAGACGGGTTGGTCAGGTGTGATCGCTCGTGTGATCCAGCTCTTTGGGACTACCGACGCCCAGACATTCCTCTACGGCTCGAGCGGGCTGCCACTGGAGCCGCTTGAATCCGAGACCGTGCCGGGCGAGCGCGCGCCCGCACGGGGTCCTCGTAGTGGACCTGACACATCCGGCGACATCGAATTGCCACGGCCGCCGGCGGCGAACTGACTGCTGACGCGGCAACGGTCATCGACGGCCGAGCTGTGGTGCCTGGGGATCTCTACCCAGGTGGTGCGATGGTGCGGCGCGGAGGCGTTCGGTCGAGCTGACTTCGAGTCGTGTTGGTCGCGGGCCCGAGGTGGCACCCGGCGCGCCCTGTGGCGCTGCCGACGAGCGCCGCGCTCGAGGGTCCGTCCACTCAGGCGGCATGACAGACAGCCCGACCCCTTTGCGCGCACGGGATTGTCGACATGGCGGCTGACCCGGGTGGCCAAACCCCGTGAGGCGCGGTTGGGCGGTGAGAAGGCGAACTCGGGCCCGTCGCCCCAGTCGGAGGGAGCGCTGACCCGTCGTAGACGCCCTCCGGCTTGCGTGTCAGACCTTGGGAAGCGGCCGGGCCCACCTGGGGCGGCTCGCCGTTTGCCGCTGGCCGCGGATCTTAGGCATCTCTTACGTCCACCTCAGCCTGGTCTCAGGCTCAGGTACCCACACTCGGTTGCGAGCCGGAGACGCTGGCCGCGACGGAGGTGTCAAAGCTGATGGACGTCCAGGAGCCAAGCGTGCCCGGACCGATTGCCGATGCGTTCGCCTACCCGCCGCCCCGGCCGGACGCCGACTGGAACTCGCCGCTGTGGGGACACCCCGACACCGTCGCCGCCCAATGGCGCAGCGCTCAGCCTGAGCTTCCGTCCTCCGCGCTTTCACCGGTGCCTGCGACCCGCCGCACCTCCAGGGCGTTGGTCGGGGCGGCAGCGGCCGCACTGCTGCTGGTCGGCGTGGTCGGGGGGGTGCTGGTCACCGGGGCAATCAGGGACAGTTCGACCACGGCGACGGCTGCTTCTAGTCCGACGACAAGCCTTCCCGCTGTAACCACGCCGACGCCGACACTGCCGTCGATCATCCCGCCGAGCCAGGGATCTGGCCAACCAGGGCTCGGCTCCCCCGGCGCGGGGACTGGGCAGGGGACGCAAAGTCTCAACCAGGGGCAGCAAGCAGCAGTGGCTGCCGTGACGCCGGGCCTCGTTGATGTCGTTTCGACGATCGGCTATGACGGAGCCCAGGGCGCCGGAACCGGTGTGGTGCTCACCTCCGACGGAATCGTGCTTACCAACCACCATGTGGTGGCGGGGTCAACCTCGTTGACCGTCACCGATATCGGGAATGGGCGGTCCTACTCCGCGAAAGTCCTTGGTTACGACCGTTCGCACGACGTCGCTGTGCTGAAGCTGGTCGGAGCTTCGGGACTTCAGACGGCGCCACTCGGGGATTCTTCGAAAATTGCCATAGGCGACGCTGTAGTTGCAGTGGGTAACGCTCTCGGCAAGGGTGGTGCACCCACGGCGGTCGCCGGCACGGTCACCGACCTGAGCCAGTCGATAACCGCGCAGGACTCCGCGAACGGAACCTCCGAACAGCTAACCGGGCTGATCCAGGTCGACGCTCCGATTCAACCCGGCGACTCGGGTGGGGCCCTCGTCGCCGCGGACGGCACTGTCGTCGGAATCGTCACAGCTGGGTCTGTCTCAAGTTCGGGTCAGCAAACCGCAACGCAGGGGTTCGCCGTTCCGATGGCGACGGCTCACCTTGTCGCAGAGCAGATTCTCGCCGGGCAGGCATCGAGCACGGTCCACATCGGGGGCACCGCTTTTCTTGGCCTTCAAGTCGGTGGCGCTGTACCCACCACGGTGGTGAGCGGAGTCGCCGTGGCTGGGACCGTGAGCGGCTCAGCGGCTGAGTCTGTGGGGATCGTCGCGGGAGACGTCGTCACGGCCCTCGACGGCCGCCCAGTCGCCACGTCCGAAGCACTGAAAGCAGTGCTCGACGGTCATCACCCGGGCGATGTCATCACAGTGGCCTGGACAGACCAGCTGGGCAATGCGCACCAGGCCAAAGCCACCCTGAGCAGCGGCCCAACGGGATGAGCGCCGACCCGACCTTCCACCAGCACACATCCGCACCACTCCAGGAGACCCCCGTGGCAAATACCGACGAGTTCTACCCCCGGCCGGCGCCGGGTCCCGACCAGAGCGGTCAGGTGCCAGGTGCGCGGCACGCCGCAGTGCTTGAGGACGCTCTGTTCCAGATCAAGAAGGTGATCGTAGGTCAGGACCGACTCGTCGAGCGTGTCATGTTGTGCTTACTCGCCAACGGTCACTGCCTGATCGAGGGTGTTCCCGGCTTGGCCAAGACCCTGACCGTGTCCACACTTTCGCAGGTAGTGGGCGGTCAGTACTCGCGTGTCCAGTTCACGCCGGACTTGGTCCCGGCCGATCTGATTGGAACTCGGATCTGGCGGCCCTCGAAGGAGGACTTCGACATCGAGTGGGGTCCGATCTTCGCAAACATCGTCTTGGCCGATGAGATCAACCGTGCGCCGGCCAAGCTGCAGTCCGCGCTCTTAGAAGCGATGGCCGAGCGTCAAGTCACCATAGGCGGTCACACACGCCGCCTGCCCGCCCCGTTTCTCGTGCTCGCCACCCAGAACCCTATCGAGTCGGAGGGTGTCTACGCCCTGCCGGAAGCCCAACGTGACCGATTCCTGATGCACGTGACGGTTCCGCAACCGACATATGAAGAAGAGGCAGCGATCGCTCTCCGCATGAGCGGGACCACACCTCGGGCATCCCAGGTGCTGACGGTTGAGCAGCTCATGGTCCTGCAGGAAGTTGTGAATGGTGTTTTCGTACACCATGCGGTCCAGGACTATGCGGTGCGGTTGGTTATGGCTACTCGCGACCCCGCGCGTTGGGGTTTGGACAAGCTGGCCAGGCTGATCATCCTCGGCTCTAGCCCGCGTGGCACGCTGGGCCTCATCGCGTCGGCGCGGGCGATGGCCGTGCTGCGCGGTCGACGGTTCGTGGTTCCGCAGGACGTGTTCGACGTGGCGCCTGAGGTTCTGCGGCACCGCATCACTCCGAGCTACGATGCTTTGGCAGAGGGCATCCTGCCAGACGAGCTTGTCCGCGCAGTGCTCAGCCACATCCCAGCACCGCATATTTCGCCGCGTCAGGACGAGCTTCGCAGCCACCAGACTCTTGACTTCTCGCCCTTGCACGCTCAGGCCACGGGATGACGAATCACGACCGGCCGGGGGCAGACACCGTTGCTGGGGTCGCTACGCGGGCGGCAGTGCTGCGTCGGCTGGAGCTTGCTGTTCTCCGGAGACTGGACGGGGTTGCAGCAGGTGACAACCCGACGACCGGTATTGGACCTGGGAGCGAACGCGAAGGCGCTCGAGAGTACGGGCCGGGCGATGATGCGCGGCTCATTGACTGGAATCTCACGGCTCGGTTGAACGCTGCCCATGTACGAACCACCGAAGCTGACCGCGAGGTCGATACGTGGATCGTCATCGATCGGTCGGCAAGCATGGACTTCGGGACAGCTAACGCCGAAAAGCGAGATGTTGCTCTGGGTGCTGCGGCCGCGTTCGGACTCCTGACGCTGCGGGGGCACAACCGGCTCGGAGTGATGGTTGCAGGAGTTGATCGACTACAACTGATCCCCCCGAGGAGTGGCCACAGCAGGTTTATGGCGGCGCTCGGCGCCATCTACGATACGACGCGTCAGGGGAGTCCCCCGTCCGAGTCCTCTGACTTGACGGCGGCGCTTCACCGCATGCTTGCCGCGCAGCGCCGCCGCAGCCAAATGGTGGTGATCTCTGATTTCCTCGACTCCACTTCATGGGCCAAGCCGATACGCGTCCTCGGGGTGCGACACCAGGTAATAGCTGTTCACATTACGGACCCCCGCGAGCTGGCCCTTCCGGCAGTCGGCATTTTGGCCGTCGTGGATGCCGAGACTGGGCGACAGCGATACGTACAGACACAATCAGCATCACTTCGCGCCAGGTACGCGGCCGCTGCCCGCGAACGTCACGCCACGATCCAACGCGTCCTCGTTCACTCAGGAGCGGAGTATCTGCACCTGTCGACCTCGCGCGACTGGGTCACGGATAGCCTCGCGTTCGCGACTCGCCGAAAGCTGTTGTCCCGCAACGGGGGGGTCGCGCGCTTGCGCGCCCAAACCCCCGCCGGCCTCAATGTAAGTTCGGAGATCTCGCAATGACCTTCATGTCCGGGTGGCGCCTTGTCCTACTCCTTGCCCCCATGGCGCTCCTGTTCGCATACGTCCTCATGCAACGCCGCCGACACTCACAGGTGCTCAAGTTCACGAGCGTTGATCTCCTGAACTCAGTTGCCCCGAACAAGTCGGGATGGCAGCGGCATGTTGCCCCTGCGGTGCTGCTCATGTCGTTGGTCGTCCTCACACTGGCATTCGCTCAGCCGGCCATGGCACTGAGGACGGCGAAACAGCGCGCAACGATCCTTCTTACCCTCGACATATCGGGCTCGATGAGCGCGACGGACGTTCAACCGTCGAGGTTGGAGGCGATGAAGCAGCAGGCCGCCAGCTTCGTCAAGAGTCTGCCTCAGGGGATCCAGATTGGCCTTGTCACGTTCAGCGGGAGTGCCCGACTGGTCGTGCCCCCCAGTACCGACACTGCCCCGGTTCTTGATGGGTTGAACGCGATCGTCGTGGGCGGTGGTACCGCTACTGCTGACGGCATCAGAACGGCGCTCTCGGCGATCGCCGGACTCCCCAGTGGGGCATCAGGTAAGCCGGCACCCGCGGTGATCGTCTTGATGAGTGACGGGTCGCCGACGATCGGGGACGGGAACTCGGATCCAGTAGCGGCCGCCGACGCCGCTGCTGCTGACGCCAAGACCCGCTCGGTCCCGATCGACACCATCGCCTTCGGGACCTCCAGCGGCACGGTGCAGGTGCAGGGCGTTCAGGTACCGGTGCCTTACGACCCACAGGCCATGGCTCGCATCGCGGCGGAGAGCGGAGGGCGGACGTTCACCGCGGAAACTGGTTCGCAGCTTGGCTCGATCTACGACCAGATCGGTCGAGATGTTGGGTTCGTCACGCAGACCCGGGAGCTGACTGCCGCCTTCGCTGGCGTGGCGCTGGTCGCTGCCCTGCTGGCCGCTGCAGCTGGGCTGCGCTGGACGCAGCGTCTCGTGTGACCTGGGAGCCGTCACTGGCGTACTCTAGTCAGAGTTCCCTTGATCACGCGTCGCGCCGGTCGACGAGCTCCTCGGCCCTGATTCGGGCAGCCTCAAGGGACCTTCCGACGTCTGGCGTTGCCCTGAAGACGTTGTCTGCGCCAAAGGACGCGACTGCTCCGCTCCCGACGAGCTGCTCGTAGACCCGCTCTCCGACGCCGGCCAGCACAAGGTGGCTTTGGCAAGCGGTGAGTGCCTCGTGGTAGCGCCTCAATACACCGATGAACGTGCTCCCAAGATCTTCTTTGCCTCTAATACGCAGAACCACGACAGAACCGTGAGACTCGTCCGTCACCACGGGGAATTGGGCCTCGACCACTGGTGCGGACGCGAAGAAGAGACTGCCGTAGGCGGTCAGGATCACGACCTCACCTGAGGGTAGGACCGGGGGTGGCGGTTCCTCGCGAGGGAAGATCGAGCCAGGGGGGAAGATCCACCTCGCGACGGTAACCTTGTTCGACTGCCGCGCGACGAACAAGATCACGGAAATCGCTACGCCCGCCAGGACTGCGTACTGAAGCGGGATCAACATCGTGAGAACGAATGTGGTGACCATAACAGTGGCCTGAGTTGCGCCGGTGTTCCAGACTGTGCGCACCTGATCCGGCTTGAACGTGCGGAATCCTATAAGCATGAGCAGCCCTGCCAGGGCTGGCATCGCGATGTACCCGGCTACTCCGCCGAACAATAGAATCACCGCAGCCATTACGAAACTGGCTGAGATGTTGGCGAGGCGGCCTCGCGCTCCCGCGGTCGTTACGAGCGCCGTGGCTGACATGGAGCCACCGACGGGCATTCCCTGAAAGAAGCCGGAGGCGATGTTTGCACAGCCTTGACCTCGGAAGTCCCCAGACGGATCAGCGTAGGTCCCGTCTGGATTGGGCACTGACTGGCTTATCGCTGCTCCTTGCACCAGGCCTACGAAGGCGAGGGACAAGGCAGGGATGATGAGTGGCACTGCGAGTGACATCGAGGGAAGCACGGGGTGCGGCAACGTCCTCGGTATGTCGGCGATGTCGCGAAGCTGCTTGACATGGTCCAGGTGCAGCAGGGGAACGAGCGCTGATGACACCACCACGGCCACAACGAGGCCGAGAGCGCCGAGGCGAGTGCGTTCGAGTACGACAATGAGAACAATTGTCAGGCTCCCGATCAAGACCGTCGGCCAGTGGAACGATGCGACGTGGAACAACGTGTCGATGGCTCTGACTACGCGGTTGCCACCGTTTCCGTTGTATCCCGTGAAATTCGCCAGCTGGCCAAGAACGATGTTTATAGCCACGGCGTTTACGAAGCCGGTGAGCACCGAGTTGGGGACGAAGCGAACCATGGACCCCAGGCGGAGCAGTCCCAAGGTCAGCATGACAAGGCCGGTAATCACCCCGAGAGTGACCAGTGACTGACCTGTCTGGGATCCCGTGTGTACCTCTGGGACATCGGCAATAAGTACAGACATCGCACCGGTCGCTTGAACCGACATGAAGACGGAGCTGGTCGTGACGGCGCCGGCCACCGTCCCGACAAGGTATCCGTACAGGCCGGCCACTGGGTTGACCCCCGCAAGAAGCCCGGCAGCAAGTCCGTCTGGAATGCTCTCCAGCCCGAGGACCAACCCGGCGCCGAGGTCCTGCCGCCTCGTGTTGGTGGCGAAAATCGTGCGCAGCTCCCCGCGCAACTTCCGGACGACTCGGCTTTGGACCCGATCGTGTTGCTCGCGCACTACCGTGATCCCCTTCCGACAAGGGCGAGGCTACTGCCACCTGGACCTTGGGTCCCGCATCCGATGTCCATTTTTCGGGTCACGCCTAGTCGACGACGCGGCGGGCCGTCCACGTCGCGCGTAAGGACGCGTCACCCACGGGGTTGGCGCTGTATTCGTCAGTGACCGAGATGAGGACAAAATGTGCCTCGGCAAGGGCTGCACGCACGTGCTCGTCGCTATGGAAGTACTGACGATGTTTCTCGCTGAAAGTGTCGCCTTGTCCACCGCTGAGCTGGATTCGGGTGTCGCACGTCCGGGCTTCGACGTCAACGACGGTGCTGATCACGAACTCCCGCCCATGCGCCGAGCCCTCAACAACTGGGTTGGCGACCGTGAAGTCCATCATTGCGTCGGTATGGAGATCGAAGACAAGCCACCCGCCAGCCCGAAGACGCTGGCCGACGGCGGCGATCGTCGACCGGAACGTGGACCCGTCCAGGTAGTTCAGACTATCGAAAGTTGAGACTGCCGCGTCGAAGACGCCCGTTATGGACAGGTCGGGAAGGCGCCGTTCGAAGAGGCTAGCGCCAGGCCCCAGCCGGGCACGAGCGCGAGCGAGCATTTCGGCCGACGCGTCGACCCCAACAGTTGTGTACCCGAGCGCCGCCAACTCAGCGACCATTAGGCCCGTGCCGCAACCGAGATCGAGCACGGTGGCTACCCCTGCCGAGTCTGCTTGCCACAGCTCATGAACGAATCTGGCCCAGCGGCCGTGGCAGTCGTCGATGACGATGGTGTCGTAGTCCGCGGCCAGACTCGAGTAGGGCTCGGCGTCGGTTGCTCCGGCCTGCGGCCCGCTGGAGGAGGCGGGCCCAGCCCCCTCGCTGGGGGAGGGGCTCATGATGAGGCCGAAATGCAGCGAAAGCCGATGTCACTCATGCCGGTATCGAGCATCTGCGGCCGTCGGGCAGAGCCCGTGGCCTCAACGAAGGCTGCAAACCTGGCGTTGATGGCCGTGGTGGGTGACAGCCAGAACCCGTCCACCTCGACGTCGCGCGCAGATGCCTCTTCGGGATACTGCGAGTCCGAGCCCATCCGGAATCGTCCACCGGGAATCCGGCCTGTCCTGCGTCAACCGGCTCTCCTCCTTCGTCAGGTCGTTCGGCGACCCTACCTGCGTCGAGCCGAAGATCAGAGGGTACGGCAGCCAACACTGGGTGACAGGAGCACTGCTGGTCACCAGCCGTCAGGGCAGACTCCGTAGGGACCCCCGCAGCCCGGACACCCCCTGGAGCGCGTCCAGTCGGGCCGCCCCGCGACACCGCAACGTGAGCTGTGGGCTGCGCAGGAGGGAGTCGAATCTGCGGACAGGTCGCGCGCCGTCCTCCTCCGAGACGGTGGTGCAGCCTCTCCGGCGGGACTCGACGTAGACGGGCGACCGATGGTGCGGCCTGCTATACATGGATCGACCGGTCCCCCCACCTTGCCGCGTAAGGGGGCACAGTGACGCCCGCGGTTCCCGACCCTGGCGGGTCCCCTGCCTCCCCCTTGGACAGGCGCAAATCCGTCATCTTGGGGGCGGTCGGCGCCGGCACCTTGGCGATCATCTTTGTCCGGGTCATCCCGCAGATCGGCTCGTACGCCGATGCCGCCGCCGCGATCAGAGCGATGACCTTGGGCGCGATCGTCCTGATCGCGGTCTCGGTCCTGGTGTACCTCGCTGTCTACGGCCTTCCCTTCGTAGCTGCGACGCCGAACCTGCCCTACTGGCGCGCGCAGCAGCTCAACCAGGCTGCCTTCGCGGTGGGAAACGGGCTGCCCGCCGGTGGTGCGTTCGGTGTCGGATTGCAGTACGCCATGCTCGCGTCGTACGGGGTTGACGCGACAAGCAGCACGGCGGCCATCGCATCGGTGGGGGTGTGGAGCGTCTTCGTGACATTGGGAATCCCCGTCATGGGCGTCGCCGCCATCCAGATATCCGGTCAGTCGCCCGGGTCGTACCTCGTAGCTGCAGCGGTCGGGCTGCTGGTCCTCCTGGCAGGTATTCTCGTATTCGCCGTGATCATTCGCAGCGAGCGAGCCGCTCAGCGGCTTGGGTCGTGGGGGACTCGGCTTCTTGGCCCAGTAGTGCGCAAGGTACGCACGGGCAAGGTGGTCGACCTGGTGGCGGTGGTCGTAGAGTTCCGGCGGAAGATCGCGGACCTCGTTCGCCGGCGCTGGGCGGCCATAACCGCGAGCCAGCTCAGTGTCTCGGTGACGCAGTTCCTCATCTTGTACATGTCCTTGCGAGGCGTGGAGGGCTGGGGCGTTGCCGGGACGCCGATCCTGGTAGCTTTCGGAGCATTCGCCGTTGCTCAGCTCGGCCTGATGATTCCGATTACCCCCGGAGGTCTCGGCACGGTTGACGCGGCGATGATCGCCCTCATGACCTCCATGGGCGTGCCTGCTGGGTACGCCACAGCCGCCGATTTGGTGTGGCGGGCGGCTTCGTTCCTTCCCCAGATCGTCATTGGGGTGGCAGCGTTGGTGGCATGGACCCGCAGGGCCGCGCGCACGTTCGCAGCCACCAAGCCAGCGTGACGGACGCCTCAGGTGCGTGCCACGGCGTCGTCCACGCTGATGGCAGGCGCCGCTAGTCCCCAGCTGTCGACCTGACGGGCGACGGCCTCTTTAGCGCGCTGGAGCTGCTCGGCCACGAGCCGGCGCTCTGCCCAGGTCGCCTCCCGCTTCCGCAAGGCCAGCTCGATCCGTCGCAGTTCCTCTTCCTCTACGGGTAGTGCATACGCCGAGCTGACCATCCGGGCAAGGTCCGCCCGGTAGTCGTGTCCCCTCGCGACGAATGTCCCAGGCACCACGTCCATGGCGTTCTTGACGTCAATCAGGGTAAGGACGAAAGAGATGAGAGGGAGCCACCGCGCATCATGAGGAACTCCCGGAGGTCGTTCGCCGACCGGGCCAAGCCATCCAGGCTGCTGGACCGCCAGGGCGGGCTCGAACCTGGTAATCGGGTCCTCGTGGTGCGACAAGAGCACGAATCGGTGGCGATCGCGCACTTCAGGGGACAAAGACGACCACTCTTCATAGGAGGCCAGCTCAACGCACTCACCATCTGGGTCGTTGTGGTCGGGGTCGACGCGCCAATCCTTCGCCCACTTGCTTTCGGCCGGCGTACCCAGGAACAGAGCTCGGTCCATGCCCACGCGATGCAGTCCGCGTACACCCTCATGCAGAAAGGCGTCCTGCATCGTATGCGCGCCCAGCGACTCTCCGAACCCGACCAAGCGAGGCCTGGACTCCGCGGGCATCGAGCGAAGCCGCCATGACAGGGCGTGGAACAAGGCTCGGTTCTGCTCGCGCCCCTTTGCGACACGGTCCAGCGAAAGGAAGGACGGCCTGAGGGAGTACTGGAGGCACACGGTTGCGCAGTTGCCTCGCGTCAGGTACTCCAGCGTCTCGATCGCGACGTAGTTGACGTACCCGCTCCCAGTTGGCGATGCGACGCAGATCACGCTCCTGTCGAAGGCGCCCAGGCGCTCGAGGTCCTCCATGACCAGATCCACGCGGGCGTCGACGGTCGGCGCGCTCGCGAGGCCGACGAAAGCTCGAACCGGCTGGGTCACGTCGTCGAGGGGGACAGCTGTGACCTGAGCGATCTCTTCACGGGTCAGCGTCATGTTGACGAATCGCACCCCCTCGCGAGAGAGGGTCGCCCAGTCGATCACCGATGCAGGTCCACCACTGACGGTGGAGATGCCAGGTGGGCTGGAGTACGCGGCGTCGATCGCCGCGCCGCCCGTCTCCGCCCCACGTTCGACATACTCCACGGCGGCCGACACCGCTCCGACAGTGGTGCCCAGCATGACGCCGTGGCCGATGAGCGAGGCCAGCGGCCCCGCCCCGGGTGAGACCCTTCGGACGCCCGCTGCGACGCGGCGGGCGAACGCGCCTTCGAGGAATGCCAGGGTCTGAAGCCCAGCGCTGACCCCGACCCCCAACAGCAGCGATCGGGGCAAGGGTGGTAGCGCCCGCACCGAGTGCGCGCCCGCATCGTCGGGTCCCGCCGTCGTCTCCGCGAGGGGGTCGACCGGGGAGGCAAGGCGTTCGGCTTCGACGGCGTCGGGTGAGTGGAAGCGGCGGATCTCGTTGGCCGCTAGTGCGCTTCCCACGATCATGCCCGCCCCGGACGACAGGAGTCTCAACGCTCGGTTTCCCCTGCCGAACGCGGACTCGGCGGCCGCGATCGCGGCCACTCCGACCCCTGCGATTCCGACTCGCTGTCCACGGCGGCCCGACGTCCGTACGAACGCTCTTCGCATCGGCTCGTCGGGGCGGTAAGGCAGTGAGCGCTCAACCACAGACCCTGCCGCTGCGACCCCCAGGCCTACCGCCACCTGAGCCAGCAGCCCGCGGACCCGAGCAGACTCAGTGCCGTCGTCGCGAACCAGACGACGCGCCACGGCGGCGTAGCCCGACTGCGTGGTGACGACGAGGCCGTACTGGGTGGCCGCAATGATCCCGGTTGCGATTGCTTGGTCCAAGGCTCCGCGGGGCAACAACCCAGGCATGAAACTTGCTCCGACAGAGAAGTTGGAGACCATCGCGGCCGTATGCTCGGCGGCATTGTCTCCGGCGACCAGTCGGCCAAGGCCTCGGGCAACGGACGTGGCGTCCACAGGACCTCCGTTGATCTCTCGTGTGGTTCGAACCCGACCGATGTGTCAGCAGCACGCTATAGCGCCGGCACCTGGCAGGTCTCGCCGACGGGCTCCTGGCTACAGCAAACGCTGCCTCGGTCTCGCCTCGCGGGCGATCGAGCCCGGTTTCAGGAGTAGGTCACGAAGGAAGGCGTGGCCGGTGTGTCGAGTGCGGCGCCGAACGAGGATGTGGGGATCGCTCACGGTGCAGGAGGTTTCAGCGGCTCCGGAACGGTCCCGGCGTAGACGCCTGTGGCCGGCACGACCTTGAGATTCACAGTCGTGCCAGCCCTATTCGCGAACACAAGGGTGACGGGAACGATCTGGCTGGGTGTCCGCAGAAGGCGTAGCGGTCGATGTGGCTGACCCCTGTATGCCCAGCCCGCGTTGGCTGACTCGGCGCAAGATCAAGGTGTCCCCCACTGGCTGTGGATCTGACGATGTAACGCCGGTCACGTGTCTCACACTTGACAGCCAGTTCCTGCACAGCGCGGCACTCTCCTCGGCATCGGACGGTCGAACGCCACGTGAGGAGGCTGCGATGACAACCATTTCTCGGTCAGCCCGGACGCTGCCCAGGCACTGCCGTGGACAGAACGGCGACCGCGACCTTGCTTCGCGCCTGGTGCCCGCGGGCCCGGCCTTGGGAGCCTTCGTCGGCGAGCTTCGGACGCTGCTCGACGTGACTGACCACATGAGAACCGTCCATGGACGCTCTGTGCTCGATCTACCTGAGGATCGGGACACTCACGACGCCATTCACCGCTTCGAGCACTTCGAGGCGGGTCTGGGCCTGGTTCTCGTGGATCACCTGCACTGAAGTCAAGCGAACTGACGTCTGCGCACTGACGTCCGGGTTCGGCTCGGTTCGGCCCGAGCCCTGCCGGCGCCCACCTCGGCGGCACCCGCGTAGCGAATGCACCCGCGTCGCCGACACGTGATTTCCCAAGTCGGGCAACCTGTACGGTTCTGCAAGCCTCTCGCGACTCGTCTGGAGGGATCAGGGATGGACCGCACGCGGGTCACGTCGGCACTTGGCAGAACGCCAGCTTTCTCGGGGCTGAGCTCCGAGCAGCTTGATCACCTGACCGGCAGCTGTGCTGTCCGCAGGTTTCAGCCGGGCGAGATGGTCTTCTCGCGTGGAGACCCTAGCGGCGGGATGTTCGTCGTCGCATCGGGATCGGTGGCGCTGATAGTCAATGCGGCGTCAGGCCACGAGGTTGTGCTGGCGGTCCTGGGCCCACCCAAGTCCTTTGGTGAGCTGGCGGTCATCGACGGTGGTCCGCGGGTAGCTACGGCGCTCGTGCGCACGCCCACCGTACTTGTCAGCGTCCCCCGAACCGAGGCGAGGCGTCTGCTGCGCGACGAGCCGACTGTTACGGCGGCGATACTCGGCCTGCTCACAGGGCTTGTTCGCGCCGTCGACGATCATGTGGCCGACCTGGTCCTCCTCGACTTGGCAAGCCGGCTTGCCAAGTTCTTGTTGGCCGCCACAGCGGCACCGATGCCCCACTCTGATGCTCCAGTACGCGTAGACGTGTCGTTGAGCCAGACGGAGATGGCTCGCCTTCTGGGCGGCTCACGTCAGCAGGTGAACCGAATCATCGGAGAGTTTGCCACCGGCGGCGCGATAGAGCGGTCCGGCGGGAGGATCACTGCGATTCGTCCTCGGGTTCTTACCGCGTGGCTCGAATCAAGGTGACTCGCGTCCACCCCCCGAGGTTGAGGTAGTCGCCGTCGTTGACGGGGACTGGTTCGCCGAGTGGGAGACGAACCTGGCCGTTGAGGTAGGTCGGGTTGTCCGCAGCGACCTGAGTAACCGTCCAACCGCCGGGGGACCACGACAAGGTGGCATGCCTGCGCGAGACAGCCGGGTCCACCGGGTCGCTGGCCAGCGAGACGGCAGCGTCACGGCTTCGCCCGACAAGCAAGACCCCGGGCGTGAGGCTGACCGAGCGCTCGCTCGGCACTGGCGGGAAGTCGTTGTCGACGATGCCCGCGTCGAAGAAGTCCCGGTCCACGGAGATCACCGCCTCCCAAGAGTCCACCCTGTCTCGAGCCCGCGCGGCTGTGACCGTGCTCCTTCCGGCCCGGGGATGGTGCGCGTGCCGACCTGCTGGGACGGCCTGCGGTTCACCCAGCCACGGGTCGAGTTCCTCTGCGCCCAAATCCGGGTCACTGGTCGCGAGGCTGCCCGCCGTTCGTGCCAGGCCCGCGACGGCCAGCACGGGCCCAGGCAGCTGCTCCGGGCCTCGCGCCGTGGCGAGCTCGACCGCTGACTGAGCGTCGGCTCGAGCCCGAGCGATGTCGCCGAGCTGCCAGCGGAGTCTGGCCCGCCGGGCGAGCAGAACTTCCGGACGTGGCTCGGCGTTCAGGTCGCCTTGGACAAGGCCGTAGGCGGCATCGACGTGGGCAAGCGCCTTGGACAGTGCCGAAACCGACTCGGCCGCTTCTGCGGCCTGTAGGTAGAAGCCCAGCAGGCGCGAACGGCTCTGCTCGGCGAGGGCTGCCTCCCCCGTGCTGATCGCCAGCTCCAGCGCAGTGCTGGCATGGTAGGCCAGCACCTCGGCAAGGTCCTCCCCCCCGGCGGAAGCGCGCCCCTGCAGCCAGTCCGCCGCGGCTAGATGCTTGCGAGCCCGGGTCGCACGAACGAGCTGGTCATAGGCCGCCTCCCGCAGCAGAACGTGCGTGAAGGTGTGTTCAATCTCTCCGGCCAGACTTGACCTGCTTACTGAGCGCACAATGTCCATCCGGGTGAGCCGTCTCAGCTCGCTGCTGACCTCGCTGGGGTCTCGTCCGGTCAAGGCGCTGACTCCGCTGGTCCAGAACACCCGCCCGATCACGGCCGCGGCCTGAAGGACGGCGCGGGTGTTGCCCTCCAGGATGCCTAACCGTGCAGCGATGACACCCTGGACTGTCTCCGGCAGCGGGACGTGGAAAAACGGTCTGGCCGTCCCGTTCGTCATGGGTTCGATCAAATCCCGGTCCCGAAGCATCCGTACGTACTCGGCCGTGAACAGCGGGTTGCCTTCTGCCCGGACCAAGATGGCCTGCTCGGACGTCGGCGGCAGAGGAGGTTCGCCGATGAGTGTGCGCAGCAGCGCCCTGGTGTCCTCGTTGCTCAGAGGCCGAAGATCCACAGTAGACGCGTTGCGGAGGCCGGCACCCCAGTTGATTGTCTCGGTGAGGAGTTCGGGACGGGCGGTCACGACCACCATGAGAGGGACGCGTGGGGCGTCCTCGGCGAGCTCGAGGATGAACCGCAGCAAGCCGACGTCGGCCTGATGGACGTCTTCTAGGACCACGACCGCAGGACCTGACTGCGTCAGGTTCTCCAGGAATCGCCTCCAGGCGTGAAACGACTCGTCCTGTGTCGTGTCGACACCGGGATCCACACCCACCAGCGGCAAGAGCCGTCCTACCAGCCACTCTGCATCGGGCACGCCAGCCAGCATGTGCATGAGCTTGTCGGTCGCCTCGGCGGGAGACTCCGTATCGAAGATGCCGGCATAGTCCTTGACTATGTCGCTGAGCGCGGAGAACCCGGTGAATTCTCCATACGGAGGGACTTTGCCCACGCAATAGGTGACGGTAGGCATGGAGGCCAAGAGTTCGGCGACCATCCGTGACTTGCCCACGCCCGGGTCGCCGATGACGCTGACAAGCTGCAGGGCTGAGTCAGCCGTGACCCGATCGAAGGTCGTCCTGAGCTGCTGCAGCTCCAACTGCCGGCCCACCAGCGGGATCGACATGTCGAAGAAGATCTCGGCTCCGCGAGGGAGCCGAGCGGAGGTCACCTGAAACGCAGTGAGCGGTTCAGCCTTCCCCCGTGCATCCATGGGTGGGAGAGGGATGAACTCGAAGACGCGGGACGTCGAACGGTACGTACGCTCGCCGACAACGACCGTCCCGGGCTGCGCTGCGGTCTGGAGCCGAGAGGCAGTGTTCACGACATCGCCAGTCACCCAGGGCGCGGCGCTGACTCTGGTTACCAGGTTGACCAGCACTTCGCCGGTGTTGATGCCGACTCGAACTGAAAGGCTGTCCGACAGACTCGGCCCGGTCAACCTCCCCACGGCGTCCACCACCGCCAAGGCGCACCGTATAGCCCGCTCGGCGTCGTCCTCACGGACCGTCGGTACTCCGAAGACCGCCAGGACTCCGTCACCGACGAGCCGCTCGACGGTTCCGCCCAGAAGGGTCACTTGTTCTCGAACCGCAGCGTGGTATCGCCGTAGCATCTGCTGAACGTCTTCGGGGTCGGCCTGCTCGCTGAGACTGGTAAATCCGACCAGATCGCAGAACAGAACGGTTACCACGCGACGTTCCTCTGTCACCTGCGTGTCGCCGGTCAGCGACCGCCCGCAGCTCCAGCAGTACCTGGACTCGGCGTCGTTGTCCTCACCGCAAGGGCAAACCAGGTCGGAGGCGACGGCGGGCTCTGCCACGGGATCAGGCGTCACGAGTCGAGGATCGCACTGCGGTGGTGCCGGTGGCGAAGAAATTGGGAGGCGGACTGTCCAGATCACGATTCATGATGGATGTCAGCCGCAAGACACCGCGTCCGAGCGCTGCGACGTAACGTGCCCGACGGGTCGTAGTCTGCGAGCGCCAGGGAGGTGCCGTGAGCGTCGTGGAGTCCGGCGTGGCCTGGCTGCCTCATCGCGCAGTCGGGCCGCCGCCGTGGTCGCGTACCACGACCGGACGTCTCCGGCTCGCCTCTGTCGCCCTCGCGGTGACCATGGCCGTCTTTGCAGGCTGCGCCAGCCTGACAGTTGTCACGCGACAGTCCGCCACCCGCGCCGCTGGCCAGACGACCGAGCCGCTCCTGGTTGACGCCCAGATGGTCTACACGGCGCTCTCGGATGCCGACACCACTGCAGCGGGGGGACTGCTGTCCGGGCCCGTCGAGCCGGGCTGGCTGAGGTCCAGGTATCAGCTGGACCTGGCCACCGCCGCCGCGGCCGTCACGGACGCGGCCGAGAGGGGTGGCCAAACCACTGCGGTGTCGACCGCACTGCGCGGGCTCTCAGTCGGCATCCCGTTCTACGCCGGGCTCGTCGAACGGGCGCAGACGAACAACCGGCTCGGCTACCCGGTTGCCGCGGCTTACCAGGCGGAGGCCTCCAACTTCCTGCGCACGAGTCTGCTGCCCGCGGCCAACGTCCTGTTCCGGACTCAGATGGCGCGCTTGAGCCGGGACCAGTCGACGGGAACCACGCTGTGGCCTGGCCTGCTGAGTCTGCTGCTGGTAGGGGGCGTCCTGGCGGTTCTGGTGATCGTCCAGGCTTGGCTTCGCGTCCGGTTCCACCGCAGGTTCAACGTGCTCATGATCATGTCGACCGTGCTGGTCGCCCTGCTCGGGGTGTGGGGGGCGGTCGCACTCGCCGGTCAGGGCGCCCGGATCGACGATGCCGCGAAGGACGGGACGCGACAGCTGGCCGTGTACACGCAGGCGCGCCAGCTAGCCCTTCAGGCACGAGCGGACGACGAGCTCACCCTGATCTCGAGAGGGTCAGTGGCGTCCTACCAGGTCGACTACGCCACGGTGTGGCCGCGTCTGGACGCCACCGTCCGCGCCATGGGCGACCCGGCCGTGGCCGCGGCAGCAGCGGACGTCTTCAGCGGCCATCAGGTGATCGCGACGCTGATAGGGGTCGGTGACTTTGTCCGCGCGTCGGCCAGCGCCTCGGGCCCGGGTCGGGACGACCTTCCGGCGGCGTCCGCTCGTCTGGACGCTGCCCTGGTCAGCGGGCTGGGCCATGCCCAGAAACGGTTCGACATGTCGACAGCGCAAGCCATGTCCGACCTGTCGGGGTTGGCGTTCGGAGTCGTCGCGTTGACCTTGGTAGCAGCCGTTCTGGCGCTGACTGCCCTCAACGCCAGGTCGAAGGAGTACCGATGACGGTGTGGGGCCGCTCTCGAAAGGTTGCGCGAGCACACGCGACCCCCGGCAAGCTGCTGACCGCTGTGCTGATGGTGTCCCTGACCGGCTGTTCAGCGACATCGGCGCTCCCTCGCGACGGGATACTGGTCCCATCGATCGTCCCAGCCGGCGCCACTGAGCTCCCGTCACCCTCATCCACGACGGTGGTAAGGCCGAAGGACTGCACGGCGAGCTACCCGCCGTTACAACCGATGCCGACCCCGGGAAGCATGCCGACGACGAGCTACATGGCGACCATCCTTCACAACCGGCATCTGGTCGTAGGAGTGGACCAGAACAGCTACCTGTGGGCCTACCGCGATCCGAGAACCGCGCAGATCCAAGGCTTCGACATCGACATGCTCAAGGCGGTCAGCAGGGCCATCTTCGGCGATGACCGGCCGATCGTCACCGTCGTCGTCCCGAATGCCGACCGGGCCAAGGCCGTCAAGTCTCACGTGGTCGACATCCTCGCCGAGACGATGACCATCACGTGTGCCCGAAAGCAGGACGTGGACTTCAGCGCGGTCTACTACAACACCGCCCAGGAGATCTTGGTACCCCGCACCTCGTCCATCTCCAGTGATCGAAGCACCTGGGGCGGGAAGCGCATGTGCGCGGGCGCCGGTTCGACGTCGCTTCGACACTTGGCGGCCCTGTCGGTTACCCCGCCTATCGTGCCAGTCTCGGTGACCAACCAGACCGACTGCCTGGTGATGCTCCAGCAGGGCCAGGTAGACGCGATCAGCACCGATGACACCATCTTGCGGGGGATGGCGGCGCAGGACCCTACCCTGATGATCGTCGGCGGCAAGCCGATCGCGGCCGAGCCATACGGCATGGCGATCAGCAGGGACCATCACGACTTCACAGCTTTCGTCAATGGCGTTCTCGCCCAAGAGTTCAAGGCCCCTTACTACTGGGAGCACACCTACAACACGTGGATCTGGCCATATACCCACCTCCCGGCCATCGTGCCCGTTCCCTCGTATAACGCCGCAGGTGGGCGATGACTCGCGACGCAGCCTTGACCGCGCTCAGCGCCGTTCGAACCCGTGTCGACCGGGCCGGTGAGAATCTGCGCGACCTGGACGGACACCCGTCCTACAAGCTTCTGGTCACCTCGCAGTGGGGACCGGTGACGGCTATGGCTCGGGACGTGCTTGCGGCCGAGGTCGGCTTCCTGTGGACGGGCTACCTTGCGCTCACCGACTATCTGGTCCTCCTGGACCGCATGGACGACGGGTGGCTGTCCTGGCCGGGACGTCGGGCACGCCTGGCGCGCGAGCTCCAGGGACCAGTGGTCGCCGTGAGCCTGGGCGCCATCGACGCACCGGCGCGCGCCCTCACCGGCGAGGCAGACCTGGTCACCAGATACTGCGTCGAGGACCTGCTGGCGGCGATGACGGGGAGCTTTGAGCGGGTGTCGGCCACGGTGACGAGCCTCGAGCGAATATGTATGACGTGCCTGCCGGCTGTGACCGCCTCGGTCGACTCCCTGGCCTCGGCATCGGGGTTGGCGAGGTCGTCCCTGATCCCAGTCCCCGCTTTTGCGCGAGCTCTTGCCGCGAGCCTGGCCGCCTTGGCTGATGAATGTAGGTCGGACCCGCTGTCCGTCGATGCCGGCTACGTGGTGGACCTCGTCGACAAGGCCGAGGCCGCGGCGGGTGATCTTCGGGTGGCGGCCTCCACCAGAAAGACCATGGACTCGCGAGTGGCGGCCCTGTCGGGTGCCGTTGGCGAGCTACGCGACATCACCACCGAGACGCAAACGGCGTTGCGGTCGGCGCGGGACAGCTTCGCAATCTCAGATGCTGACCGCCAGGAGGTCGATGACTTTGCTCGCAGAGTCGACGGCCTGGGGCGGTCAGCCGGGCGGATCACGGACCAGGCGGGTGTCGACTGGGCCGCAACCGATCGCCGAGTTCGAGAGCTCGAGCTGACAGTCGGTCAGCTAGGTTTGCAGGGCCGTCACCTGCTCAGGAGGATCCTGGGGTTGCGCGACCAACGCGACGAACTGCGTGGCCGGCTGGCGGCCTACCGCGCAAAGACCAGCGCCCTGGGTTTGTCCGAGGACGGCCAGCTGGACGTCGCGCACCGCAGCGCCGTTGCGGAGCTGTACACCCGAGGGTGTGACTTGCAGAAAGCGGCCGCCTTGGTTCTGGAGTACCGAGAGGTCCTCGACGCGGTGGCGAGATCCCCGCGATGAGCGGGTCATGTATCCGTCCTGGCTGCGTCGGGCAGATCGACCGGGATGGCTACTGCGACCGCTGCGGCAGGAGACCAGCTCGCGCCGCGGACCCGAACCGAGACGATCTCGCTCCTGCCGCCCAGGCGTCCATGACTTCGGTCCCGTCACAGGACTCCGGCTCAGCCTCCGGTTCGTGGAACGTGGGCCCGTCGACACTCCTCTCGCGGTTGTCACGCGGTCGTGGCGACCTGGGTGCCGGCCTGGTCGCAGTGGAGCCGATCTCCCCACGCGACCCCGCAAGCGCGGTCCTCATCGACCCTTATGTCCCGCAGCACAAGCGGGTTTGCAGCAAGTGCGCGAACCCGGTCGGCCTTGGGCGCGGTGACCAGCCTGAGCGTACTGACGGCTTCTGCACGGTCTGTGGCCGCAGGTACTCCTTCAGTCCGAAGCTGAACAGCGGTGACCTGGTTGGCGGTCAGTACGAGGTGTCGGGCTGTCTGGCCCACGGCGGAATGGGGTGGCTCTACCTTGCCCGGGACCGAGCTGTCGACCACCGCTGGGTCGTGCTCAAGGGGCTGCTCGACAGTGGTGACGAGTCGGCGATGGCGGCTGCGATCGGGGAGAGGAAGTTCCTGGCGCAGGTGTCACATCCCAAGATTGTGGACATCTTCAACTTCGTCGAGCACGAGGGCGCCGGGTACATCGTGATGGAGTACCTCGCAGGCGCCTCCCTTCGAGATGTCCGGCAGGCCAGGCGTGAGGATCAGGGGACTCCACTGCCGCTAAGTGTTTCGCTGGCGTACTGCCTCGAAGTCCTCTCGGCGCTGGGATTCCTGCACAGTCGCGGACTGGTCTACTGCGACCTCAAACCCGACAACGTGATCCAGACCGAGGAAGTCATCAAGCTCATCGACCTCGGCGGCGTCCATCGCATCGATGACGACGCCAGTGACATCTATGGAACCATCGGCTATCAGGCCCCTGAGATACGGGCCGGGAGTCGGGTCGGCCCCTCGGTCGCCTCGGACCTGTACACCGTCGGCAGGATGCTGGCAGTGCTCACTGTCGACTTTGCCTACCACGATGAGAACCGGTACGTGCACAGCCTTCCGCCAGCGGCCGAGGTGGGCTTGTTTCGCCGGTTTCCGGCCTTTCATGACCTGCTCCTGCGGGCCACCGATCCCGACCCTGCCTGCCGCTTCGCCTCGGCAGAGGAGATGTCCGACCAGATGTTCGCCGTACTGCGGCAGGTCGTCGCCAGTGAGGGCGGCGAGGCCGTGTCCATGCCGAGCGGGTACTTCACTGGAGAGCGAATCAGCGACCCGGACGGCCCGACCTGGCGCAGCGTGCCGTTGCCGGTGCCCGATCAGGGCGATCCAGCGGCGGGGCTGCTCGCCAACCTCTACGCGGCGACGCCCCAGCAGGTGCTTGCTGCCCTGCGCAACGCTGAACCCAGCGTGGAGGTCGTCCTGCGTCAGTGCCGGGCGCATCTGGAGTCTGGTGATGTGGACAGCGCGTGGTATCTGATCAGCGGCGCGCCTTCGGTCGCGCCGCAGGAGCGCTGCGATCCTGACCGGGTCCTGGACTGGAGGCTGCGATGGTGGCTCGGTGCGGTGGCTTTGGCAAGGGGAGACGGGTCGTCGGCGGTCACTCAGTTCCGCTCGGTGGCCCGGTGGCTGCCGGGAGAGCTTGCGCCCCGCCTGGCCATGGCGGTCAGCCATGAGCTGTGCGCGGCTTCGGCGGTAGGTTCGGCTGGCCCGGAACAGGGCGGCGACCGCGCGCAGGCACTCGGCGAGAGTGCGGCGCTCTACCAGCTCGTGGCAACCACCGACCCGACGTTGTCCAGTGCCAGGTTCGGCGCAGCGCGGGTTCTTGCACTCATGGGCGACCGAAACGGGGCGGTCGAGGCACTGGCCAAGGTCCCGTCGACGTCAATGGCCGCAGGGTCGGCCCGCACGCGCTCTTGTCAGCTGCTCTGCGTCACTTTGGACTCTGGACGGCCTTCTCGCCAGGACCTGGTTCGAGCGTCCGCGCTTCTTGACGACCTTCGCCGGTCCGATGCCTCGCCACCGACCGTCCTGCAGCTTCAGCGTGGGCTGCTGATGGCGGCACTGGAGGTGCTGCGGTCCGGTCTGGACCCTGCTCCCGAGGTCCTCCTGGCCAACCACTCGTTCACGGAAGTCGGGATCCGCACGGGCGTGGAGGGGACGCTGCGCGCAATGGCGGCGTTGACGTCGAGCCAGCAGGAGCGGGAAGCCCTCGTTGATCAGGCGAACCTGCTGCGCCCGTGGACACGACGATGAGCGGACGCCGGTGCCCCGCTTGCGCGCACCTGACACTCGCCGGTGATGCGTACTGTGAGTCGTGCGGTCAACCGGTTCGGTTCGCCCCGGACGACCACCTGGAGATTGTCGAGGGTCCGGTGGCGGTGGTCTCTGACGTCGGCCGGCGGCGCCGTTCGAACGAGGACGCCTTCTGCGTCGCCACTGAAGATCAGCGGATGGCTGTGGTCGTGTGCGACGGAGTGTCGACCACCCCGGAGGCCGACCGGGCTGCCTCGATCGCATCCCGAACGGCGATGACAGTCCTGCGGCAAGGTATCCACCTCGAACCCGGGCCGTCGATCGACGAGATGACGCGGCTGCTCAACCGTGCAGTTGAGGCCGCCCAGGATGCGGTGGGGGCATTGGCGTTCCCGGTGGCCGGCGGCGAGACAGTGAGCACGGCGCCTTCCACCACGATGGTTGCTGCCGTTGCCAGGCCCGGCTGGGCCGCGGTCGCCAATGTCGGGGACTCGCGGGCGTACTGGATCCCCGACCAAGGGCCGGTGACCCAGGTGACTGAGGACGACTGTGAGATGGGCGGGCTGGTCGAGCCGGCGGACACGGCCGGACCGCAGGTGCTGAGAGTGGGTCGACGGATCACCCGCTGGATCGGCGCCGACTCTGGCCGGGTCCCGCCCCGGGTCACGACCTTCCCGGTGACGTCAGCCGGGCTGCTCCTGCTGTGCACAGATGGTCTGTGGCAGTACTTCGATCGTCCCGCCAGCCTCGGTCTGAGGGTTCGCGATCATCGCGGGGCGCACCCGCAGGTGCCAGGAGGTCATGTTGCACGAGGGCTGCTGGACGACGCGCTCCAGGCCGGAGGAGGAGACAACGTAACCGTCGCAGTGCTCTCCCTCATGCCGCCAGACCAAGACGAAAGGGGGTAGCGGAAGTGGATGTCAGCATGCAGTGCTACCAGAATCCGTATCTGCCGCACGCGGGCAGTCATCTCGACGCCATCGTGAGCGTCACCGCTGGGCTCCCGTCGGTCGGTGCACACGACGTTCCAGGCACGCTCGACGGGGCACCGGCTGGTGATCTGCCAGCAGTGTCGGAGGTGATCATCCTGGACGCGTCGGGATCGATGGACGGTGAGAAGATCAGGCAGGCCAGAGCCGCTGCGTGCGTTGCCCTCGACGGGCTGCGTCCCGGCGTGCGGTTCGCTGTCGTTGCGGGCACCGACACCGCTCGCATGGTGTATCCGGAGGCCGGTCAGCTCGTCGCAGCGGGCCCGAGGACCGTCGACGCAGCCAAGGACGCTGTCCGTCACCTGCAGTCGGGGGGTGGCACAGCCATCGGCTCCTGGCTGCGCAGGGCCACGGAGCTTCTCAGTGGTGAGCCGGGTATCAGACATGCCATCTTGCTGACAGATGGCCGCGATGAAGAACGTCGCCGTGCCCTGACCTCGGCGATTGACGCGGCCCGTGGGGTCTTTCAGTGCGACTGCCGAGGCGTCGGAGTGGACTTCTCTTTGGAGCAGCTGAGGCTGGTCTCTGACGCGCTGCTGGGGACCACGGATCTGGTGGCCGAGCCTTCCGGGCTCGCCGCCGACTTCGCCTCGATGACCGTCAAGGTGATGGGACTGCGTGCGATGGACGTGGTCCTGAGGGTTTGGACGCCGGTGGGCGTCTGCGTGGCTTCGCTTCGTCAGGTGAGTCCCGAGCTGGTCGACCTGACGCCCCGCGTGCCGTCGCCCGGGGACCCGGCTGGCCTTGCGAGCGCGGCCGAATACGACACGGGTGCGTGGGGTGAAGAGACGCGCGACTACCATCTGCGCCTGACCGTTCCGGCTGGCGACGTGGGCGAGGAGATCCTCGCCGCGCGCGTCAGTCTCGAGGTCTCTGGCGACGTGGCGGCGACGGCTCTCGTGCGGGGCATCTGGACGCAGGACCTCGAGCTGTCCACCCGGGTGAATCGCCAGGTGGAGCACTATGAGTGCCAGTCGCAGATGGCCCAGGCAATTCACGACGGGGTGACCGCGCGAGTGAGGGGAGACCTTGACAATGCCCGGCTGCAGTTCGGAGCTGCGGCGGCCCTGGCGTTCCAGGCTGGGCACACCGAGATGCTCGACATGTTGGCCACAGTCGTCGAGATCGAGGATGCGCCCACCGGGCGGGTGCGGCTCGTCGCTTCGGCCAGTGTCACCGACGAGATGACCCTGGACACTCGCTCCACGAGGACAACGAGGGTCCGTCACCCGAAACAGTGAGGAATGGCACCCCCCGGCGACCCATCGCTGAGGCGCCGCGCCGCCGGGGGGTGCCACCTCAGTCCGGTTCGCGTTGTCCCGGCTGTACGACGCCGAGGGTTCGGGGCCTCGGCATTTCGGGTGCGCGAGCGGAACTCGCGCTGACCACCGAACCGGCGGGGACCGGCTCGTCCCGGGCAGAAGCGATGCCGTCGCTTGCCGTCGCTTGCCGGTCGGGTGCGTGATCGGACTGTCGCCGAGGCGCAGAACTCGTCGGCGCCGTCCGAATGGGCTGTCACTCACCTGACAGCGGGCAGGCACGGGATCTGGTTCGGTCAGTCCTGAAGGTCCTGGTCAGCGGATCGCGTCCACCCCGAAGTCGAACTGTCGGGCAGGAACCGTCAACGGCACTACACAGCCTCGCTGGCCCTCACCTTCGAACGGCCGGCTATCGAATGAGAAGGAGCAATCCATCATGAAGAATGCCAAGCGACTCCTCGCTGCTGGGCTCACTGTCGGGCTGCTGACGCTCGCCACGGCTCTGCCTGCCTTCGCGGCGGGAACGGCGGTCCAGGTCGGCAGGGTCAGCCTGGTCGCCCGGGGGGCCGGAGTCGACGTGACGGTTGCGGTGACCTGCGACCCCTACACCGACTACTGGGGCAGCAGCATGACGTCGACCCCGGTACAGGTGACCCTCACTGAGGCCCTGCGCAGAGGCAACCTGACGACCGGCAGCGGTACCGGCGTGGCGGTCTGCGACAGCACACCGCACGGCGTGACTGTCCTGGTCGTCGCGTCCGGGTACGCCTTCGCACGCGGTCCAGCACTTGTCTGGGTGACCCCGACTTTTGACAGCGCGTCCACGCCACCTGTGGTGTCTGGTGCCACTGTCAGGATCCACTAACCATCCGCAGACCCGGGGGGGGTGGGCGTTCCCCGCTCGTTCTAGGGCGGGGAACGCCCTCGCCATGTCTGGCCGAGTGTTCTCGGCACAGGCGGATCTCGGCGGACGGCCGTGCCCGGCTCGAACGCGGCACAGCCCACAACGACCGGGGCCGGTTGTGGGCAGCGCCGCACCCCGCCCGGACGATGCGACGATGCTCCTGCCCGGAGACCTGCCTCGAGCTCAGCGGGGTCCGGCGGCGCGCTCCCGACGAGGTCGTGGCGGTTCTCAATGCCGAAGCGCTCGGACCGTGGCCACAGTGTCGGCCTCGGCAGCCGGCTTGTCCTGGCGGTAACGGATCACCCGGGCGAACCGCAGCGCCAGTCCCGCTGGGTACCGCGGGGAGGTCTGAACCCCATCGAGCGCGATCTCGACGACCAGCTCCGGCCGCACGGTTACCTGCCAGTCTCCGCGCTCCACGGCCAACGCGAGCAGCCGCTCGGTCTGCCACGCCAGCATTCGGTCAGTGAGCCCCTTGAAGGTCTTGCCCATCATCACGAACCCGCCCGTCTCCGGGTCGCGTGCCCCAAGGTGCAGGTTGGACAGCCAGCCCTTGCGCCGGCCGTGTCCCCACTCGGCTGCGAGCACCACGAGGTCCAGCGTATGGACGGGTTTGACCTTGATCCACCCGGCGCCGCGGCGCCCGGCCGCGTACGGCTGGTCCAAGGCCTTGACGACCACGCCCTCGTGGCCCGCGGAGACGGCCTGGTCGAAGAACTCCTGTCCGGCCCGGGGGTCGGACGTGACCAGTCGTGGCACCCGCAGTGCAGAAGGGACCGCAGCGGCCAGCGCCGCTGCGCGCGCCGTCCCGGGCGAGTCGAGCAGATCGACCCCGTCGACCAAGAGGACGTCGAAGTAGAAGATGGACAGGGGCGCCTGCTCGCGGGCGCGGGCCACGTCGACCCGGGAGCCGATCCTGCTGCCCGTCACCTGGAACGGCCGAGGCCGACCGTCAGCCCCCAGGGCGATCGCCTCGCCGTCCAGCACGATGGTGCGCGGCCCGAGCATCCGGACGCTCTCGACCACCTCGGGAAGCCGCGCCGTGATGTCATCCAGGGTGCGCGTGAAGATGCTGACCGTGTCGCCGTCGCGGTGGACTTGCACGCGAACGCCGTCGAGCTTCCATTCCAGCGCTGCTGTGCCGAGCCTTTGGAGTGCGTCGGCCACGGAGTCGCTGCTCTGAGCCAGCATCGGCTGCACGGGTCGTCCAACCTCCAGGTGGAACGCCGGCAAAGTGTCCGCTCCCTCGGTCAGCAGGTCGAACGCGACAGGACCGAGGTCACCGCGCAGCATCGTTGCGCGCCGAACGCGCTCAGCAGGCACACCCGCCGCCCGGGCCACAGCATCGACGACGAGGGAGGCCGATGCGCCCTGTCGAAGCTCGCCAGCGATCAAGGAGCCGAGGAAACGCTGCTCGGATGCTGTTGTGCGGCGCAGCAGGGCGGTCAGCAAGTCACGGCGCCGCAACTGTGACCCGGGTCCGGACAACGCAGCGATCTCCTCGAAGGCGGCATCGACCTCGGCAACAGTCAGCGACGCCCCTTCGGCCGGTACGGGAGGCTCCCTAAGTGCGGCCCACCCCACCCCGGTGCGCCGTTGCAGCAGATCCCCAGACAAGTACCCGACAGCGGGGCGTATGTCCTGTGCTCCCGCCCTGACCAGGCACTCTGCCAGCAGGATCACTTTCCCCGACCGCGACGCAGTGGCGGCAACGGCCGCAGATGTCGCGGCCAGGTCAGCGAGCAGCACATGCCCATTGTGGTTCACGGTGCCGACATGTCGTCGCGAGATCCGGGCGTCGGGTGTGATGCCAGTTGACCATTACGCCCGGTCAGCCCGGGACGGGGCAGCGACACCGCTGTGCCCCTGACGAGCGTTTCGCTCCGCTAGCAACCGGATCACTGATTTGCGCGTCAAGGACCTGTAGGGTCTGCAGCCTTCAGGAGGATCGGATTGGCACCTGGCCTCGGGCCTATAGGCACATCACCTCCGTCGGGGAGGGGCGCCACCCGCCGGTCGCGCCGGCTGTTGGCCGGCCTGGGCCTGCTCACCGCTGCGCTCGTCGGCGGATGCTGGGCCGGTGGGACGGTGTCACCGCGGGCGAGCACCGCTGCCGCGAGGCCGACTGCGAACCCGACTGCGAGCCCGACCAGACCGGCGTCGCCCGAGGCGAGCGCCGCGTGCTCGAACACGCAGATTCTGACGACCTGGACGGTTCGGCGGCTCGCGGAACAGACACTGGTCGTCCCCGTCCAGGCGGACGCTGTCGCCACTGTCACGCCGGAGGTAGCCGCGGGGGCGGGCGGGGTCATCCTTTTCGGGACCTCCGCGCCGTCAAACCTTCAGCTCGTGCTCGCGCGCCTGACAGCTACGGCGCCTGGATCCATCGCGCCGCTGGTGATGGTCGACGAGGAGGGCGGGTCAGTCCAGAGGATCGCCAACTTGGTCGGGTCGGTACCTTCGGCCAGGCAGATGGGGGCCACGATGACTGCCGCCCAGATCGGTCAGGTCGCCGAGCGGCTTGGCCGGCAGCTTCGGCTGGCCGGCATCACCGCCGACCTGTCCCCGGTGCTCGATGCGGACGCCGGGCAGGGCCCGAGCCTTCAGGACCCGATCGGCTCGCGCTCGTTCAGCGCGGATCCCACGGTAGCCCGCGACGATGGGCTCGCATTCGCCGAGGGACTACTGGCAGCAGGAGTGCTGCCCGTGGTCAAGCATTTCCCCGGGCTTGGCGGGGCGTTCGGAAACTCAGATCTGGGACGGGCGGTCACCCAGCCCTGGTCGCGTCTGCAGCGCACCGGGCTGATCCCCTTCCAGGCAGCCGTACTAGCTCACCTGCCCGCGGTGATGGTCACAAACGCCAGCGTCCCCGGGCTGACCGACCTGCCGGCGAGCATCTCCGCCGCGGTGGTGACCGGGCTGCTGCGTGGCCGGCTGGGATTCCAGGGGTTGATCATGACTGACTCGTTGTCGGCGGTCGCGCTGAGCAGCCGCGGCTACTCAGTCGCTCGAGCGTCGGCGGCCGCGGTCGAGGTCGGCGCGGACCTGGTGCTCTTCAACGCCACAGCGGGGACGGTAGCCCAGCTCACAAACCAGACGGTCTCGGCGATCGTCGCAGCGGTCGCGCAGGGAAGGCTTGGTCGCTCTCGGCTCGTCGATGCCGTCGCCCATGTCCTGACGGCCAAGCAGGTCGACCTGTGCTCGGGGTGAGTGCCCGGGCGCACTCGTCACCTTCGCAGTCCCGCTGTGGTCTGCAGCGGGTCACACCTACCCGGCCAGGGCGGATCGTGCGCAGACAGGGTCGGTCGGCGCGGGTCAGGACCTCCTCCCCATGGCGTCGGTGCGAGCGGCCAAGCCTGCGCCGGGTGGCCGGCAGCCCCGCCGGTCGCTCAGCTGACCCAGCGACGGGACCGACCGGTCCGCGGGCCCCGGTCGCCCAGAGCACGATCGAGGCTGCCCGGCACCGCGCGGGCCGGCGGCTTCGCCGCATGGCCCATCCTTGCGATCAGCCCGGCGTGACCAGGCGCGCACCCGCCCGGTACTCCTGGCGTGCCCCGTGGCCGAGCACCCAGACGGCCTGACGCCCGTGCACTGTCCACTCGTGCGGCCCGCCGACCAGCGCAGTGTCTTCGTCGATACCCAGAACGCTGAGATCATCGGGGGAGCGGACCAGCGCGCGGGTAAGCAAGTCCGGTGCCCAGCCGAGCATGCGGTCGAAGTGCGGGATCACGCGAAGGTGCGGCAACAACCCCAGCCCGGGGTCGGCACCTGCGGCGACCGTGCGAATGGAGGGGACCCAGCTGGTCAGCGCCATGGCCCCGGCACTGCACCCCGCAAGGGAGGCACCGCCCTGCCAGACACGGTGGATGGCCGTCCACACGGCGGTGCCCCGCAGCGTCTGGGCCAAGTACGTCGGGCTTCCTCCGGACAGATAGACCAGACCAGCGTCGCCGACCAGGTCTGCGAGCTCCGGCCGGTCAGCGTCAGCTCGGTCACGAACGTCAACCACGACCTGCTCGACGCCAAGACGCGCGGCCTGCTCCCGGCCCAGCGCATGCCACTTGGCCAGGCTCGTCGCTCCCTCTGGTGCCGCTGCAGTCGCCAGCTGCACGAAGGTGCGCGGGCGACCATCAAGCAGCAGCGCGTCAACCGCAGTCATCACCGGCAGGTACTCCCCGGAGCCCACCAGCGCGACCAGCCCGGCCATCAGCGCAGCTCCCACTGTGAGCCCTCGGCAGTGTCCTGAATCTCGACCCCAAGACCAGCGAGCCGGTTGCGCACGGTGTCCGCCTCGGCGTAGCGGCGCTCCTGTCGAGCCGCCGCCCTCAGCTCGAGCAGCAGGTCGACGAAGGGGCCGACCTCGTGTTCGCGGTCCACTGGCGCGTCGGCGGCATGGGCACCCAGGCGGGCCACCGCAGCTCGCACAGCCTGCTGTCCGGGTCCGCTGCCGTCGAGACCGTCCATGCCAAGAAGTGCCGCGACAGCTCCGGCGACGTCCCCGGAGGCAAGAGCGGCATCGACGTCGGCAGCTGTGGGGTCCGCGGCCGTGACAGCGCGCGTGTCCGGCGCCGGGGGCGGCGCGGACGTGCTCTCGCCTCGCTCGGCCAGCTCCTCGAGGGTGAGGGTGCTGCCGGCGGGGGCAGACCAGGAGTGGCTGGATGTTCGCACCGTCACCGTGCCCCGACCGACCACCCGTGCCTGGCCGGTTTCGAGGTCGAGTACGAGGCCGGTGTGCTCATCGACGCCAAGGACGAAGGCGCCCTCGGGGAGGCGCTCTTGCAGGGTTTGCAGACGACGCTCGCCCAGGTAGCAGAACCGGGTGTCGTGCGTTCCCCCCTCGGCGTTGTCGAAGTGAGGGATGACGGCGGCTCGCAGGCCGGTGGCCCGACCCAGGACGTCGAGACCGTCGAGCCAGTGCGGGTCCTCGCCGACCTTGTAGATCTCATAGACAGGCACCGTCACCAGTCCGAGCGTCAGTGCCGCGGCGGAGGCGAACACCACCGCGCCCCCCTGCCCTGCGGGGTCAAGTCGCGCGTCGAGGGCGGCGGGCACGGCGGACCCGGTCCAGTGTCCCAACGCGTACGACGGGCTTCCCGGCCCGGCGAAGACCCATCGGGCGGCGAGCAGGGTGGCCATCTGGGCGGCGTGGGCGACGGGGTCGGCAGCCGCCTCGGCTCGAGACCTGAATCGCACCGGCTCGACCGGACGGCGCACCGACTCGGCAAAATAGCCGCGGACCCGCTCGGTCAGCTCGTCGGCGTTCTCCTGGAACCCGTATGGAGTGTCGAGGCAGACCGCTCGAACCTGACCACCAAGGCGGCTGAACACCTGCTGGTGAGCAGTGACCATGGTGGGGCTGGTCTCGCCCGACCCCAGGATGGTCAGGATCCGGGGCAGCGGCACCTGGCCATCGTTGCCCATCCCGAGGCTCACGGCCAGCCGGGCGGATAGGCAGTCGAACGCCTGCAGAGGACCGGCCCGGTTCCCAGTGGGCCGGGCACTGGTGTTCGAGCGCCTCACGTGACGGTGGCCCGGCGCTGCCCCCGCGGCCGTGCGCGCGCCCTGGCGCCAGACCCGACGCCGGCGGGTCCGCACTCCCGCTAGCCTGGTCGCCGCGCCGGCCCCGTTCCTGGGCCGGCGTCACCCGCCTTCACGCCAGATGGGTCCGCACACGCCGAACACCGCGGTCGCCGGGTCGGTACCCGGCCGGGCCAGGGTGGTGGTTGTGGGCGGCGGCGTCGTCGGCTGCGCGGTGGCCTACCACCTGACCAGGCGTGGCTGGACTGACGTCTTGCTCCTGGAGCGCAAGCAGCTCACCTCCGGCACCACCTGGCACGCCGCCGGGCTCATCACGCAGGCACGCGCGACGAGCGGGTTGCGGCGGGTGGTGCAAGAGAGCCTTGCGGTCTTCGAGGACCTCGAGAGGCACACCGGCATCGGTTTCCAACGCACCGGCACCATCCACCTGGCGGCCACTGCACAGCGATGGGAGGAGATCCGCCGGCAGGCGTCGGCGGCGGCGGCGGACGGCATCGTCACCGACAGGCTCCTGCCAGAGCAGATCCCGGCGCTGTTCCCGCTGCTCGACCCCGGGGGTCTGATCGGTGGCGTCTACTACCCCGATGACGGGCGGGGCAACGCCTCCGACACCACACTCGCCCTGGCTGCAGCTGCAAGGGCCGCGGGCGCGACGGTGCTGGAGAACGTCGAGGTCCTTGAGGTCCTCGTGGCGGACGGCCGGGCGCGAGGGGTTCGTCTCGCCGGAGCAGACGTCGAGGCCGAGTACGTCGTCAACGCAACGGGCATGTGGGGTCGGCAGTTCGGTCAGAACCACGGCGCGAGGCTGCCGTTGCAGGCCCTCGAGCACTACTACGTGGTCACCGAGGAGGTTCCCGGCCTCGGCAGCGGTTGGCCGACGTTGAAGAGCTCCGACGACTGCGCCTACGTCAAAGACGACGCGGGCAAGCTCCTCGTCGGCTTCTTCGAGCCGGGAAGTCGCCCGTGGAGCCCCCGGGGGATCCCGCCCGCGGCTGAGTTCGCGACCGCCGCCGGACAGTGGGACCACATCGCGGCGTTCTACGAGCGCATCGCCGCGCGCATCCCGGTCCTCAGCGACCTTGGTATCCGGTTGTTCTTCTGCGGCCCGGAGAGCTTCACCCCCGATGGGGTCTACCACCTCGGGCCGGTGCCCGGGATCGCCAACTACCTGGCGGCGGTGGGCTTCAACTCGGTCGGGTTCCTGAGCGGACCCGGCGCGGGAAAAGTGGTGGCGGACTGGCTTGTCGACGGTCGCCCGCCGTTCTCCCTGACCGAGGCTGACCCTCGACGGTCCCCGCCGTTCCAGTGCAACCGCCGGTACCTGTCCGAACGCGTCACCGAGACCCTGGACCTCTCCTACGGGATCCACTGGCCGTACGAGCAGCGGGCCTCGGCGAGGGGCATCCGGCGTAGCCCGGTTCACGACCGGGTGGCCGCCGCCGGGGCCGTGTTCGGCGAGGTCGCCGGCTGGGAGCGGGCGAACTGGTACGCCCGGGACGGCGTCGAGCCGCGCGACGTCAACACGTTCGGCCGACCGGCCTGGCTGGAGTGCAGTGCCGCCGAGCACCGGGCCGTCCGCACGGCCCTGGCACTGTTCGACCTGAGCTCGTTCGGGAAGCTGTCCGTGCGCGGCCCGGCGGCGGCGCACCTGCTGCAGAGGGTGTCGGACGCAGATGTCGCTGGGCCGCCGGGTCGGACGGTCTACACGCAGTGGCTCAACCAGGACGCCGGCATCGAGGCGGACGTCACAGTGACCCGGACGGGTGACGAGGAGTTCCTCGTGCTGACCGCGGCAGCGAGCGTGATCCGGGACTCGGACTGGCTGCAGCGGGCGACCAGGCCCGGCGAGCTCGCGGTCGTCTCTGACGTGAGCGGGGCCTGGGCGATGTTCGCGCTCATGGGCCCCCTGGCCCGGACGTTCCTACAGTCCCTGACCGACGCCGACCTGGGCGACGAAGCGTTCGCGTTCGCAGACTCGCGCGAGATCGACCTCGGGCACATCTTTGTCCGCGCGACTCGGATCAGCTACGTGGGCGAGCTCGGCTGGGAGCTCCTGGTACCGACCGAGAGCGCAGTCCATGTGCATCAGAGACTCGTCTTGGCCAGCCTCGAGCAGGGTCGTGGTGCTCTGGTGCACGCCGGATACTACGCGTTGAACTCTCTGCGGCTGGAGAAGGCCTACCGCAGCTGGGGGCACGACATCGGACCGGACGACACTGTCCTGGAGGCTGGGCTCGGGTTCGCGGTGTCGTGGGACAAGGGCCCGTTCATCGGCCGGGAGGCCCTGCTGCGCCAGCGCGAGCGCGGAATCAGCCGGCGGCTGGTGCAGCTGCACCTGCCGCAGACCGAGCCGATGCTGTTCCACGACGAACCGATCTACCGTGACGGTCTGCTGGTCGGGACGGTGACCTCCGCAGCCCCTGCGCCGACGGTCTCCGGCACCGTGGCGTTGGGCTACGTCCGGGGTGTGGGCAGGGACCTCGGTGCGGTCGTCACCGATGAGTGGGTCATGTCGGGGGAGTACGAGGTGGACGTGGCGGGCTCCCGCCTGCCGGCAACAGTGTCTGTGCGCCCGCTGTACGACCCGGACTCGACGCGACCGCGATCGGCGAGCTGACCCGCGACGGCCCGAGCCTGGGCAACCGGGTCGGCCTGGGCGTCAGGCTCACCGTGTCGGGTCGGCCTCGGTCGCCGATGTTGCCGCGCCCAGGTCGGCTCCCACCGCTGCGAGTGAGCCGGTCACCTGTTGGACCGCGGCCGTGGCGGCTGCCTTCGCGTCGCCGGACGTGATCGCGGGGGCAGCGGAAGTGGCAGTGCTCGGGGACGCCGCGCCGGCGGCCGCCTGACCAGCCGGTACCGCAGAGCCACCTGCGGTTGCCCCGGCGATGGGCGCGACCGGTGCCGCAGCAGGCACCGACGGGGCGTTCGCCTGTCTGGCGCTTGCAGGCTGCTGGCAGCCGGCCAGTGCGGCGGCGGCAAGCACCGCGGTGGCTAGGGCCGCGACAGATCTACGGGCCCGCAGCACAGGCCCTGATGGGTTCATGGTGATCAGTCTCGGCACGAACCACCATGGTTTCCTGCTCCGTGATGTTCGCAGTGTGTAAGGGTCAGCGGCGCGCCGACGGCGGACGAGCAGCGCGGACTCGCCCAGTTGGGAAGGGGGCCGGCAAGTCCCGCCCGTACTCGCTGCCGGTCGTCATTCAGGTGGCTGCCGAGGTCGGCAGGCCCGGACGGCGGTGGGCCGCGGTCGCCGGTCCCCGCCACGGGGGGCACCGCCGACGGCTGCCGCCGGGTCCCTCGCTACGGTGAGGCATGGTCTCGCGTCGGCCCACGCAGGGCGGTGCTGCCGCCCTCGCCACCCGCGAGGGCGATGTTGCAGAGCGGGTGGTTACTGCAGCGTTCGAGCTGTTCGCGGCCGACGGGTACGAGGCCACCACGGTCGAGGCGATCAGCGCCCGGGCAGGCGTGGCCAGGCGGACGTTCTTCCGTTACTTCCGGTCCAAGGAAGACGCCATCTTCCCAGACCACGAGAAGCTGCTGGCCCAGGCCCTCACCCGGCTGGAGAGCCTCGATGACCTGCAACCGGTGGCGGCGGTCTGCGAGGCCACGTCGATGGTGTTCGCGCACTACATCTCGACGCCCGCCCGGTCGGTCGAGCGCTACAAGCTGACCCGTCAGGTGCCAGCCCTGCGCTCGCGTGAGATCGCGAGCGTTCATGCCTACCACCGGGCCTTCACCCGGTACCTGACCAGGCGGTTCTCGGCCGGCGGGGCCGCCTCGACGGTCGCGCTGCGGGCCGAGATAACCGCCGGGGCAGTCATCGCCGCTCACAACCAGGTCTTGCGCGAATGGCTCCGGTCCGGGGGCAAAGGCCATTCGACCAAGGCCCTGGATGATGCCTTCGGATACGTCCTGGCCACGTTCGAGCGGCCTGGGAATGCCGCGCGTGGACCCGCCGCGGCTCGCGCGGCGGTCGTCGTCGTCGTGTCCACACACGACTCCGTCGACGTGCTCGCGGACCGGATCCGACGCCTGACCTAGCTCGGCCGACCTCCGACCGAAATCTGCACTGAGTGCCTTCCCATGGCACTCGATGCCGGTTACACTCGGTCGGGCACGGCGGAACCCAACCGTCTGGGTGGGTCCGGGCTTCGGTCTGTCGACCGCGACCGCGGAGAGCTCCATGAACGTCTCGGATGTGCGCAGCCGTTCACGGGCGCGGCTGGACGACCGGATGCCCGCACGGCTGCAGCTCGAGCTTGAGCCTGACGGGGAGTTCGCGATCCCCGCGCCGACGGGGTTGGACAACGACTGGATGCGCCGGGCGGCGTGCCTGGACTGCGAGCCCGAGATCTTCTTCCCTCCGGGGCCGTCCGCCGTCGGCCACATCGCCGCCGCGCAAGCCGTGTGTCGCGGGTGTTCGGTCAGCGTCGACTGCCTGCGCGTCGCCCTGGCGGACCCCACCTTGGTGGGAGTGTGGGGCGGCACCAGCGAGTCCGAGCGGGCCACACTGCGGCGTTCGCCGGGCAACGCCACCTGGCGCTCCCGGTTGATCTGATGCGGTCGCGGTCGCAGTCCCCGCGCCGCTGTGCCTCCTACCGATCGGCGTCGGCCTCCGGGTGGATCCCGCAGGGGCGAGTCTTTCAGCCGGTCGCCGCTAGCGAGCACTGCGGCTCTTAGCGGCTCCCAGCGGTTGCCGGGGGTTGGCTCAGGACTTTCGGACCTGCGCTGGCGTCTTGGACGGCAGTGCGCCCTTGCCGAAGGCCCACGCATCGATGCTGCCCTGGGGTGGCCGGTACGAGGTCGCCCCGAGACTGCTGAAGGACCAGGTGGTCGCCCCCGCCAGCGCGTGGAAGTAGGCCCAGTACGCCGTGGGAGGCGGCGTCGTCGCGCAGAGAGTCTGCGTCGCCGACGGCAGGCTTTGAATCCGGCACACGAACGCGAGCCCGAGGTTGGCGGTGCCGGCGACGGTGAAGCCGGCCTGCTGCAAAGCCGCGATCCCGGTCGCGGGCTTGCCGGGGGCGCAGCGCACCACCGTGCCCTTGCCGAAGGCGGAGAAGTCGACGGCAACCGTCACCCCGGTTCCTGCGGGGCAGTGACCGCCTGTGCCCGCGCGCGGCGCGACCCCGACAGCGGACCGTGCCGAGGCTGCCGCCGGGAGGCAGTTCACCTGTGGCTGCGTCGTGGACGAAGGGGAGGAGCTCAGCGGGAACGTCCGGCCGGCCAGCGCCGGAATCGCCTGGACCGACGCCAGCGTGCTGGGCGTGCGAGACCCGGGGTAGAAGAAGGCCCCCCGGTCCGCCGCCGGGTCACCGCAGCCGAGCTGGTAGGCGGCCAGCGCCACGTAGGGGTTGCCGGCCCCCTTCTGCCAGGCGGCCGCCCCCGGGTACCCGCCTTCGGCCAGGATCAGCTGGATCGACAGTGCGGTGGAGTCCGGGTCGGAGGCCTGACCCGGGGAGCCCAGGAACGGGAATCCGCCATCGGCCGACTGGATGGCATGCAGAGTCGCCAGCAGGCGGGCACGGCCCGGTCGCGCGCCATAGGCCGCCAGGCCCTGGACGGCCATGCCCGTGCTATTGGTGTCGGGGCCGACGAAGGTAGTGAGGTCGGCGGCGGGGCAGGGCACCGTCGTGTCAGCCCGGTACGCCGTCCACAGGCCGTCAGCGCATTGCTGGTGCTCGAGCCACCGGATGGCACCTTGGACGACCCCGCGCGAGGCGGGCACCTTGGCCGCGGCCAGGGCGGCCAACGCCAGTCCCTGCCGGAAGGCGCCGTCGTAGGTCGGGTCGTTGGTTCCGAACAGGCCCGCGTCCGGGCCCGTGGCGCGACGGGTGGCGACCAGCCGGGCGACCAGGTCGTTTGAGGCGCTGCGGCCTGCGAAGTGCCGGGGGTCCTGCCCGGCCGAGACGGCGGCAAGGATGAAGTATGCGAGGTTGCCCGGGTTGTCGGACCCGTCGGCGTTCTCCAGCGGGCTTGCGAGCTGGGTCTTCAGGAACGCGATCGCCAGGGACGAGGCCGACCGGCCGACCCCGGCCGCGCGCAGCCCAAGCACTGCATACGCGGTGTCAACCACGTCGGTGACTCCGAAGGAGTTGAGGTGACCTCCGTTCGCGATGATCTGCCGGGCGAGATAGCCGGCGCCCCAGCTCGCCACGGTGAGACGGCCAGGCGCGGCGACCGAGCCGGGAGCTGAAGCGGTGGCGGAGCTGCTGGCCAGGGCGGGCTGGCACAGCGTGCCTGCCAGTGTCAGCGCGGTGGCGGCGGCCAGCACCGGCATGGCGATCCGCCGCGCGACGCGGCGGCGGCCGGACGTGGTGTGGGGGGTCTGGGTGTACGACACGGGATCCCTTTCGGATGGGGCCCGCGGTCCCGACTTCTGCGTGAGCCGCACGCGTCAGCGCCGGTTCACCCAGGCTCCGGTGCGCAGTCCACGACGTTCAATCGGAGCCCATTCCCGGCCAGGCATTCCGGCTCGCCCGCTCTCGCGGACCTACGGCTGCGGGTCAGCGCCGGAATCAGACCGGCTTCCCCCAGACGGGAACGTGCGAGGCGGAACCTAGCACAGTCGCCGTGGCGCACGGGCGGGGCGGCCCGACCCGGGTGGTGTAACACTCTGCGGATGAGCCAGACGAGCTGGCGGGGAACCGCCGAGCAGATGGAGCGGACCATCCGAGGCTACTTCGACGCCTGCAACAGCGGGGTGGCCGCCGCCGTGGCGGCCTATTTCACCGACGACGGCACCCACTACTTCCCCCCTGGGATGTACTCGGGGCCGTTCGTCGGTGGTCCGGCGATCGGAGAGCGATGGGCGTGGGCGGTGCGGACCTTCGGGTCGAGGTGGAGCGTGGACTCGTTCATCGGCGACCCCGATACCGGCCGTGCCGTCATCGAGTGGACGCACCGCAAGACAAAGGACGACGTTGTCCTGCGCGGTGACGAGTGGTACGTGTTCGACCTGCGCACCGGGCTGATCCGCGAGATCCGCGCCTACTACGCCTCCCCGCAAGCTGCTGGGATGGCTCGGCTGGAGCTAGCGGGGTTCCCCTACGCCGAGCGCGGCTACCCGCTGGACTGACGTGTGCGCGTCCCTGGGCCGCCGGTGGCGCGTGCTGGGCAGGGCGCTTGTCCAGGGCGCCGGCGCGTCAGTCATCGTGGCCGGCTGCGGGTCAAGGCGACAGCGGCCGCCCGCCGCGGGCCGGCCGGCTTCAGCGGCGGGGTCGGGCGGCTAGAGCCCGTGGGCGGTGGCATGTTTGGGTTGGTAGAGGCCCACCACCATGCCACTGGGAAGGGGCAGCTCGCTGACGACTCCCCAGCCCCGGTCCTGCGGCTGTGAGGCGGGGCCGGCGGCCTTGTCGGCCAGCTCGGCCAAGGTGGCCACAAGATCGTCACACATCAGGTAGAGCGCGACCGACCCGGGACCGTCGCTCGGATGGACTGCCAGCTCAGCCGGCGGCAGCCGAAAGATCAGCCAGTCGTCGTCCGGTCCGCCGGCCGGGAGGCTGGGCCAGCCAAGCACGTCGCGCAAGAATGCCCGGTCCGCGTCGGCATCAGGGCTGTAGAGGAGCACGTGAGCGGCATTGATCATGCTCACCACGATATTGCCGCCTGTCATGCACCGGAAGGCTCGTCGCCTCGGAGCCGGAATCGCGGTGTGCGGTGCCCGCCTTCGCGGCCTCACCTCGCCCTAGCCTGAGGGCATGGCCACGCTGCCCCTTCCACAGTCCGCTGGGCGACCCTGGACGTCATTCGTCGCCGACCCGCCGGCTCCTGGCCAGCCCGACCGTCCGGTGCGTGGCTTGCACGAGGTGGGGAACCCGCGTCATCGCCTGCGCGTGGAGCACGACCGGGCCACCTTGCTGATCCACCTGGCCGATGAGGACGGCGCCGGCTGGACGACGCTGGCGGTCGATCGGGCGACCCGGCAGACCGCTACCGGCCGCGGCAGGCGTCAGACGGACGCCGCGGTTGAGGCCTACCGGGGCCTGTACGCCTCGTGAGCTGTGCGTGCGCGGAAACGGCCCCCGCCCCAGGCCCGCAACCGCGCAAGGCCGCGAGCGCGCCAGCGCGCAAGGCCACGAGGCCACAAGTCCACGAGAACCACACGGCCACAAGCCGGCAAGCCCGCAGGCACTGGGCGGACGGCTGTGCGAGGTCCTGGCGTCTGGCCATGCCACCGGTACTCCACGACTGGCCACAGCAGCGGACCGGGCCGACAGGACAGGCCAGCGTTCCGGCGGCGGGAACGGCACGTTTCCCCGGCTCCCTGGAACTGCCTAGCCTGGCCACGAAGGACACACTCGACTTCGGAGCGCCGACGTGGCAAAGGGCCTGCTGCTGGACATCGGCGGCGTCGTGCTGCAGAACGCCGCCTACCTGGTCAACCGGTTGGCCCAGCGCGAGCCCCGCCTGCAGCCGTTCGTCACGCGCGTGTCGGGCTCGAGCGGGATCGCCGGCAGCGGCGACGAGCTGTGGCAGCGGATGCTCAGGCACGAGGTCACCGAGCGGGCATATTGGGCACAGCGAGCTCGCGAGCTCGGCGCCGAGCTCGGTCACGCGTGGGACACCCGCGCGATGATCACCGCCCTGTACGACATGCCGCGCGACGACTGGCTGGTGTCGGAGACCATCGCCTTGATGCGTGACTCCAAGACCGCAGGCCTGCCACTGGCCGCGTTGACCAATGACCTGGCAGCCTTCCACGGGCCTGACTGGGTCAGCCGGCAGGACTGGCTGGACCTCTTCGACACGGTGGTGGACGGATCGGTGACCGGGGTCATGAAGCCGTCCCCGGAGGCGTTCTTGGCGGGTGCCGACGCTTTGGGCCTGGCCCCCGAGGAGGTCGTCTATCTCGACGACATGCCATGGAACATCACCGGTGCTCTGGCCGTGGGCCTTCAGGCGATCCACGTCCGGTACGCCGACCCCGACGAGGCGCTGGACGAGGCCAGGCGCAGACTCAGGTTGCCCGCGGCGCTACCGCGTTGAGCAGCCCACGCCCCCGCTCCCGTTCGACCAACCCAGGAGGAAGTCGTGCCCCTCGTCCGTGTCGACATCATGGAAGGTCGTCCCCCCGAGATGATCCGCGAGCTGCACGAGCGACTCGCGGCCCTCGTCGCCGAGGTCCTCGACACCCCCATCGAGCGCGTTCGTACGTACATCACCCAGTTCCCCCCGCAGGCGTGGGGGATCGGCGGGGTTCCGGCGGATGTCGCCCGGGCCGGCGACGTCGCCGCTCGGCAGGCCGCAAACCTGGCCAGGGCAGCGGAACCGTCGCCGTGACGGCGCCCAACCTGGCCGTCGTAGTGGGTGCCACGGGTTCGATCGGCCAGGCGGTGGTCCGCCGGCTGACCGCGCGTGGGCAACGCGTGCTGGCAGTCGCGCGTGACCAGGACCGCCTTGACCAGCTCGTGGCGGCGGTGCCCGGCGTCACGGCCTGCGCGGCCGACATCGGCGAGAACTCAGCGTCCGGGGCAATAGCTTCGTGCCTCGACGGTCCGGTCCGGATGGCGGTCTTCGCGGCCGGGCTTCCAGTCCGCGGCTCGGTCGACACGATTGACCCAGCGCTGCTGGCCGTGGGGGCGGATATCAAGCTGGGCGGACTGCTGCGGATGGTCAACGGGGTTCGCGACCACCTGCGAACCGGATCCAGGATCGTGGCCTTCGCGGGCTCGCTGGGTCTGGAGCCGCGCGCAGGGGAGGCTGGCCCCGGCGTGATCAACGCCGGGGTCTTCAACCTGATGCGGCAGCTGAGCCTGGTCTACGGTCCCAGGGGGGTCACCACCCACACGATCAGCCCCGGCCCTGCCGACACCCCTCGGCTGCACCGGATCGTCGAAGCCGTGGCGGCCGAACGCGGCGAGCAGTTCGAGCAGGTGTGGGCGTCGTACATCGAGCAGAACTCCCTCGGCCGGCTCCCGACGGCGGACGAGGTCGCTTGGGGGGTGGGCATCCTGCTCGACCCCGAGGCTGACCTGCTGCATGGCAGCGTGCTCTACCTGGACGCCGGTGGTCACCGGGGGATCCACTAGACGCCCGCGCGCGCGGCGGTTGCCGCCGGTCAACGAAGGGTCCGGCCGGTGGGGTCCGGCCCCGGTGCGGCAACCCCGGACGATGGTGCAGGCCGCCGGGCGTCGGGGTGGTCTGGGCCTGCCCTCAGGGGCGCGGTCGGTAGCCCAGCCGTCGACTGATCACCGCCGCGGACTCCACGACCAGGGCCGTGTATCGGCGCATCGTGGAGCCGTGCATCCGGGCGCTAGCCCCAACGACGCTGACTGAGGCGATCACCCGCCGGTCTGGGCCTCGCAGCGGGGCTCCCACCGACACCACGCCTTCGTGCCCTTCCTGCTCGTTGCTGGCCCAGCCCCGCTGGGCCACCTTGTCGAGCTCCTCCAGAAGCGCCGGAAGCTCGGTGATGGTGCGTGCGGTGCGTGCCTCCAGCTGCACCCCGGCGAGGCGTTTGAGCAGGTCGTCCCGAGGCAGGGCGGCCAGCAGGACCTTGCCCGAGCTCGTCCAGTGGGCGGGAAGGCGGTGCCCGACCGTTCGAAAGATCGGCATCAGATGGTGACTTTCCAGGCGTTCGACGTAGATGACCTCGAGGCCGTCTAGCACCGCGACGTGGACCATCTCCCCGGTGGTGTGCCGCAGGGTGGTCAAGACAGGCAGGGCGGCCTGATGAAGGTCGACGTGTTCGGTGACGTTTGTGCCGAGCTCGTACAAGGCAAGGCCGAGGCGGTAGCGGCCGGTCGCTGGGTCTTTGTCCAGCAGGCGCTCGGCGGCCAGGGTGGCGACCAGCCGGTGCACGGTGCTCTTGCCCAGGCCCAAGCGGGCAGCAAGCTCGCTGACACCCAGCTCGGCGTCGGCGTTGGTGAACGCCCGCAGGACCCGAGCCGCGTTGCGCACGCTGCCCAGCAGCTGGTCGCGCTCGGTGGCCACCGCAGAACCCTAGCTTGATCGAGCACGATCTGTTCCGCTCCGCGGGATGGGCCCATTGTGACGCAGGACACGTCGCCGTAACCTCAGCGCAATCGCCGAGAGGACCGGAGGCCCTTCTCTTGCCCCACATTGCGTGGTACACGGACCTCGACGCGGCCGACCTGCCCGACCTGGGTGGCAAGAACGCCAGCCTGATCACGATGACCCGTGCAGGCCTGCCGGTCCCGCCGGGCTTCGCGGTCACGGCCACGGCCTACCGCAAGGTCTTCGCTGACTCCGGAGTCGAGGCGAAGCTCGACAAGCTCATGGAACAGGTCGATGTCACAAGCACGGCGTCGGTGTCCGCGGCAGGGCGGGCGGCCCGCGAGCTCATCCTGAGTCTGGATCTGCCGGGTTGGCTGTGCGAGCCGCTGGCACAGTCCTACGCCACGCTCAGCGAGGTGTGCGACACCCCTCGGGTGCCGGTCGCGGTCCGCTCCAGCGCCACCTGTGAGGACCAGCCGGACGCGAGCTTCGCCGGTGAGCACGACACCTATCTGTGGGTCCGTGGCGCCGATGAGGTGCTCGCACACCTGCTGCGCTGCTGGTCCAGCCTGTTCACCGACCGGGCCATCACCTACCGCCGGCAGATGGGCTACGCCGACCGCGGTGCCGCCATGAGCGTCGGGATCCAGAAGATGGTCCTGCCCCGGGCAGCCGGCGTGGCCTTCACGCTCAACCCCAGCGACGGAGACCGCTCGCAGGTCGCGATCGACGCCAGCTGGGGCTTCGGCGAGGCCGTCGTGTCCGGGTCAGTCACCCCGGACAACTTCCTGGTCGACAAGGTGATGAACACGATCACCCGCCGGATCATCTCCGACAAGGCCACCGAGCACCGCCTCGGTGACGACGACGCGGTCATCGAGGCGGAGGTCGAGCCAGAGCGGCGCACGGCTCCCTGCCTGACCGACGACGAGATCCGGTCAGTCGCGGCATTGGCGCGCCGCGCGGAGCGGCACTACCGATGCCCGCAGGACGTGGAGTGGGCGCTGGACACGCACCTGCCGGACGGAGCGAACGTCCTGCTCCTGCAGGCTCGCCCCGAGACCGTCTGGAGCCGCAAGGTGCGCTCGTCAGGGGCGGCCTCGCTCGACACGTTCACCAGCATCACCCGCACGCTGCTCGGGCCCCAGTCCGGAACCCGGTCGGCAGGCTGACGACCACCAGCAAGGACCAGCACACCGTCGACCGATCGGTCGCCGGCCCGGCGTCAGGAAGGACCACCATGGCAGACCGGTTTCCCGGCCCGTTCGAGATGCCCACGCCCGAGGGCGCCGAAGGGTGGCAGGACCTCTACGCGTACTCGACGGTCTTCAGTGCCGACCGTCGCCAGTACGAGGACTCGATGTTCTGGTTCATGGACGGGGTGCACACACCTGAGGTGATCGAGCCTTGGGACGCGACGATCTTGGAGTTCGCGATCATCGCGCTGTCGCAGTACAACACCAGGCACTACGTCATCCCTCCGGCGCTCGGTGTCGACATCCGCATCCTGAACGGCTACATGTACCTGTCCCCGGTCGGGGTCGCCGACCCGGAGGAGATCGGCGCGAGGGTGCCGGAGTTCATGGAGCGGGCCGGCTACTACTTCCAGAACTGGGACCGGCTGTACGAGGCCTGGATGCCCAAGGTCCGAACCCTCATCGAGGAGCTGGAGTCCGTCGAGTTCAAGCCGTTGCCGGACCGCGAGGACATGGCCGTCGTCACCGAGGGCCGCGGGATCGGCAGCGGCTATGAGCTGATGGCGAGCTACAACCGGCTGCTCGACCTGACCCTGAAGCTGTGGAACTACCACTTCGAGTTCCTCAACCTCGGCTACGCCGCATACCTGGACTTCTTCGGATTCTGCAAGGGGATCTTCCCGAACATTCCGGACCAGGCCATCGCCAAGATGGTGGCCGGGGTCCACGTCGACCTGTTCCAGCCGGACGATGAGCTCAAGGCACTCGCCACTCTTGCGGTCGAGCTCGGTGTCGACGCCCAAGTCCAGGACGGCAGCGCCGACGAGGTGATCGCCAGGCTGTCCGTAGACCCGGCAGGGCAAAAGTGGGTTGCCGCCTGGGAGGCGGCCAAGCATCCGTGGTTCAACTTCTCGGCGGGAAGCGGCTTCTACCACTCGGACAAGGTCTGGTTGGAGCACCTCGACATCCCGATGGGCTTCATCCGCAGCTACGTCGCCAAGGTGCGCCGCGGGGAGACCCTGGAGCGGCCCATGCACGCCGTCTCGGCGGAACGGGACCGGATCGTGGCCGAGTACTCCGAGCTCATCGAGTCGGACGAGGACCGTGCCGGGTTCGAGGGCAAGCTCGAGCTGGCGCGAACCGTTTTCCCCTATGTCGAGAACCACAACTTCTACGTCGAGCACTGGGGACACTCGGTGATCTGGCGGAAGATGCGCGAGCTGGGTGGCATCTTGGCCAAGGAGGGCTTCTTCGGCGCCGCCGATGACATCTTCCTGCTGCCTCGGACCGAGGTGCCGCAGGCGCTGTTCGACCTCTACCACGGCTGGGCCGTCGGAGCGCCCAGCCGCGGCCAGGCATACTGGCCACCGGAGATCGAGCGTCGCCGCGCCATCATGAACGCGCTGCGCCAGTGGTCACCGCCGCCGGCGCTGGGAGCTCCCCCCGAGGTCATCACCGAGCCGTTCACAGTGATGCTGTGGGGGGTCACGTCGGACAGCGTCAAGCAGTGGCTGGGCGGAGCCCAAGACGATGGCGGGCTAAGCGGCTTCGCGGCGTCCCCGGGCGTGGCCGAGGGGCCGGCTCGGGTCATCTTCAGCGCCGACGGCATCGCGGACTTGCAGGACGGCGAGATCCTGGTGGCGCCCCTGACGGCACCGTCCTGGGCCCCGGTGTTCGGCAAGATCGCTGCCACCGTCACCGACGTCGGCGGAATCATGAGCCACGCAGCGATCGTGTGCCGCGAGTACGGGCTTCCCGCGGTGACCGGAACAGCATTCGGCACCAAGACGATCAAGACCGGACAGCGGCTTCGTGTCGACGGCAACACCGGCAAAGTGACCATCCTCGACTGACCCCGCTCAGAGCGCACAGGGAGACATCCGCATGCTGACCGCAGAACAGAACGACGAGCTGACTGACTTCGCCCCCGGCACACCGATGGGCGAGCTGCTTCGCCGTTACTGGTACCCGGTTGCCTTCACCCGGGAGCTCGAGGAGTTCCCGGTGAAGGCGACCAGGCTGCTGGGCGAGGACTACGCCCTGTACAAGACGGCCAGTGGGCGCTACGGGATCGTGCCTGAGGCCTGCCCGCACCGCAGGGCGTCCTTGACCTATGGCGTGGTGGAGGCCAACGGCATCCGCTGCCCGTACCACGGCTGGCTGTTCGGACTCGACGGGGAATGCCTTGAACAGCCCGCCGAGCGGGAGGAGACCATGTTCCGGGAGCGGGTCAGTGCCAAGGCCGGCAAGGTCCAGGAGCTCGGTGGCCTGGTCTGGGCCTACGTCGGCCCGGACCCGGCTCCCGAGCTGCCGCGCTTCGACGTCTTCGTCATGGACGGGGTACGCGACATCGGCTGGGCGGACCTGCCGTGCAACCTGATCCAGATCATGGAGAACGCGGTCGACCCCCACCACGTGGAGTTCTTGCACGGCCGCTACTTCGAGTTCATCGGCCGCCAGCAAGGCTTTGAGGCGCCGGCGTCGTTCGGCAAGAAGCACGTGAAGGTCGGCTTCGACGCCTTCGAGTGGGGAATCATCAAGCGCCGCGTGGTCCAGGGCGCCACCGAGGAGGACGACGACTGGAAGGTCGGCCACCCCCTGGTCTTCCCCTACAACATGCGGGTGGGTGGAGCCAACATCGAGCAGATGCAGATCCGCGTGCCGATCGACCGCTACACCACGCGCTTCATGCTCTACTCGGTGCACGCCCCGGCCGGGATCGCCTACCCCGACCAGCCCCAGGTGCCGGACTACAACATCCCGGTCTTCGATGAGCGCGGGCGGCACCGCACGGACTACGTCGAAGGCCAGGACATCATGGCCTGGGTGACCCAGGGCGCGATCACCGACCGCACAGTCGAGCACCTGGGGCGCTCCGATGTCGGCGTGACGATGCTGCGCCGGATGTTCAAGCAGGAGATGACCAAGGTCGCCGCCGGGCAGGACCCCCTGGGCACGATCCGCGAGCCGCACGTACGCATCGACCTTCCGTGTGAGAAGAACAAGTTCCACGCCGGTGCGTCGTTCGCGCTCGACTTCATCGAGATGGCCTCGTCCCGCTTCAGCCCGCAGAAAGACGCGCTGCGGAAGCTGCACATCGAGGCGGCCGAGAACAGCGAGGCAGGCGTCAGCGCGTGACGGTGCCGGCGGGCGGGCCGGCACCCGATGTCGGCAGAGGCTGGTTCCCCGAGGACGTCGAGCGTCACCGCCGTGACGCCCCCCGGTTCTGCCCTGCCTGCGCGTCCCCGCTGGCCAGGGCCGCCGGCGGGGACGGCCTTGCCACCGAGTACTGGGTGGCCGCCGACCGGGTCTTCGTCTGCTTCTGTGCAGCGTGTGGATGGGCTGGTGACGTCGTGCTGTCGGCGCGTGTTGTCGGCCACGAGGCTGAGCACGAGGCCGAGAACTGACGGGGTCGACCGGGTCCAGGCCAGCGGTGGACCCGCTTGCAGCGGCTCGACAGATCGTCGCGGCGCGGGCGGCGGGCCGGACCATGGACGTCACCTTGTCGCAGTCCCACGCTCTGTCCCTGCCGCAGGCGTACGCCATTCAGGCCGCGGTGACCGCAGCCAGATTGGCCCGCGGTGAGCGGGTAGTCGGCTGGAAGCTGGGTTACACCTCCTTGGCGATGCGCGAGCAGATGGGCATCGCACAGCCCAACTTCGGCCCCCTGACCGATGCGATGCTGCTTGACGACGGCGAAGCCATACCGTTCGGGATGCAACCGCGGGTCGAGCCGGAGATCGCCCTCCGGCTGGGCCGGCGGCTGCGCGGCCCGGCCACCACCGAGCAGGCACTCGCCGCCTGCTCCACCGCACTGGCGTGCCTGGAGGTCGTCGACTCGGTCTGGACCGGATACCGGTTCACTCTGGAGGACAACACCGCCGACGGCTCCTCCGCGTCGTTCGTCGTGGTCGGCGGGGCAGTGCCGATGGACGATCTCGCGGGCCTGGCCGTCACCTTCCACGCCGCCGGCGAACGGGTGGACTCGGCGACGGGCGCAGCAGCCGGCGGCCATCCGGCTGCAGGGGTGGCTTGGCTTGCCGGTCAGCTTGCGCTGCGTGGCGAGGCCTTGCACAAAGGGGATCTGGTGATCACCGGCGGGCTCGTCGCGGCCCGCCCACTGGTCCCCGGCGGTCTAATGAGCGCGCGGTTCGGCGGCGATGTCGAGGTATCGGTCCGAAGGCTCGCCGCCGACGCGTGACACCCGACACCCGACACCCGACACCCGACACCCGACACCCGACACCCGACCGGCCCGGCCGGCCGATCTCCAGCACTGCCGGCCGGGTGCCAGCTGTCCGCTCACAGGTCAGATCTGCATCACCACAGCCTTGGGCTCGGTGAAGAAGTCCCGGCTGTAGGTACCGCCCTCGCGGCCGACTCCGGAGTCCCCCATCCCGCCGAACGGAGCGCGCAGGTCACGCACGAAGAAGCAGTTGACCCAGACCGTGCCCGCTTTGAGCGCGGCCGCGACGCGGTGCGCGCGGGAGAGGTTCTCGGTGAAGACCATCGCGTTGAGTCCGAAGCGGGTGTCGTTTGCGAGCCGGACCGCCTCTTGCTCGGTGTCGAAGGGCTGGACCACCACGACTGGGCCGAATATCTCCTCGCGCACCAGGCGCGAGTCCGAGGGGGCGTCCAGCACGACGGTCGGCTTGACCACCCAGCCCCCGTCCGGACCGCCGGTGACCATCCGGCCAGCTCCGCCGCCGTCGATCTCGTCCAGATACGAGCGCACCTTCTTGTAGTGCTCCTCTGAAGCGAGCGGGCCGACCTCGGTCGCGGGATCCTTCGGGTCTCCGATCACCAGGGCCTCGGCGGCGGCGGTGAACGCCGCCACGAAGGCGTCGAAGATTCCGCGTTGCACATAGAGCCGCGACCCGGCCAGGCATACCTGTCCGGCGTTGGTGAAGATCGCCTTGATCGACCACTGCACGGCGTTGTCGAGGTCGGCGTCGTCGAAGACCAGGTTGGCACCCTTTCCGCCTAGCTCGAGGCTGACCGGGACGAGGCGATCGGCGGCGGCGCGCGAGATGATCCGCCCGGTGCCGCTCTCGCCGGTGAACGTGATCCGGTCCACCCCTGGGTGCGCGGTCAGCGCCGCACCGGCCGAGTCAGGGCCGAACCCGTGCAGAACGTTGAGCACCCCCGGGGGCAGGCCGGCCTCGATGGCGAGCCGAGCCAGGATCGTGGCCGAGGCAGGGGTGTCCTCCGCAGGCTTGAGCACCACAGTGTTTCCCCACGCCAAGGCAGGTGCGACCTTCCACGACTCCAGCATCAGCGGGAAGTTCCAGGGCGCGATCGCGGCCACGACTCCGGCAGGCTCGAAACGGGAGTAGGCGTGATGTCCACTGTCCATGGGCAGCAGGTCGGCGGTGGACAGGCGGGCGTGGTCGGCGAAGAAGCGGAAGTTCTGTGCAGTGCGGGGGACGTCCTTGGTCTTGGCATCGGTGAGCGGCTTGCCCATGTCCTGGGTGTCAGCCATGGCCAGCGACTCGGTGTTCTCAGTGACCAGGTCCGCCAGGCGGTGCAGCAGGGCCCCCCGTTCGGCCATGCCCATGCGTGGCCACGGCCCGCTGTCGAACGCCTTGCGGGCCGCACTGACTGCGCGGTCGGCGTCCTCGGCGCCGCCGAGAGCCACCTCTGCGTACTGAGCCCGCGTCCACGGGTCCACGGTCGCGAACCGGGCTCCCGAGGCGGACTCGACTTCCCGGCCGTAGATGACGTGGGGGATGAGTTCCATGCCGTGCCTGCCTGTCTGCCGGTGACTGCGTCTGCCTGATTCGCGTGCCCGTGGGTCAGCGTGCGCCGGTCGCGGCGAGGTCGCGCTCGGCGGACAGCTGGAGGGCCACGTCGATGATCATGTCTTCCTGGCCGCCGACGTAGCCGAGCTCGCCGACCCGCTGGAGGATCTCGTGAGCCGGCACGTCGTAGCGTTCGGCTGCGCGCTCGGCGTGCAGCAGGAAGCTGGAGTACACCCCGGCCCAGCCCTGGACGATCGCTGCTCGGTCCATCTTGGGCCAGCGCGGCAGGAACGGTCGGACCACCTCTTCGGCGGCGGCCAGGACTGCACCGACGTCCAGCCCGGTCGCCACGCCGAGGTGGTCGAAAGTGGCTGCCAGCACCTCGGTGGGGGAGTTGCCGGCGCCGGCGCCGAGCGCGCACAGCGCACCATCTATCTGACGGGCACCGTTGTTGAAGGCCAGCACCGAGTTGGCGACGCCCAGGGAGAGGTTCTGGTGACCGTGGAACCCGATCTGGGCCTCATCGCCCAGCGCGCGGACGAGTGCCTCCACCCTTGACTGGGCGTCGCCGAGAACCAGCGCGCCGGCCGAGTCGACCACGTACACGCACTCGCAGCCGGCGTCCACCATGATCCGCCCCTGCCGGGCAAGCTCCTCAGGACTGGTCCGGTGGGCCATCATGAGGAAGCCGACCGTCTCCATGCCGAGCGACCTCGCCAGACCGAAGTGCTGCACCGACACGTCCGCCTCGGTGCAGTGGGTCGCGATCCGGGCCACTGACGCGCCCGCCTGCGAAGCGGCCCGCAGGTCATCCATGGTTCCGATGCCGGGGACGAGCAGGACGGCGATCGCGGCCTGGGTGGCCTCCTGGACCGCTGCCGCGATCAGGTCGATCTCGCTGGTCCTGGAGAATCCGTAGTTGAACGAGCTGCCGCCCAGCCCGTCCCCATGACTGACCTCGATGACCTCCACGCCCGCCGCGTCCAGGGCGTGGACGGTGTTGCGGACCTGCTCCTCGGTGAACTGGTGAGCCATGGCGTGGCTGCCGTCGCGCAGCGTCGTGTCGGTGATGCGGACCTCGCGCGTGGTTCCACCGGCGCTCATGCGCTCACCGCGCCGGCGGCTGTGTGCGTGGCCATGAGCTCACCGACGCGGGCTGCCGCGGCGGTCATGATGTCAAGGTTGCCGGCGTACTCGGGCAGGTAGTCGCCCCCACCGCGCACCTCAAGGAAGACGGCCACCCGTGCGAGGCCGTTCCAGGACTCGCGCGGGGGGTCGAACTGCGGCTCGGCCCGCAGGGTGTATCCGGGAACGTACTCCTGGACTTCGGCCACCCGTCGATGCACCGAGGCGGTGATGGCGTCCTGGTCGCAGTCGGCGGGGATCGCGCAGTAGATGGTGTCCCGCATGATCATGGGTGGCTCGACGGGGTTCAGGACGATGATCGCCTTGCCCCTGGGTGTGCCGCCGAGCTCTCGGACTGCGCGGCTGGTGGTGTGGGTGAACTCGTCGATGTTGGCCCGGGTGCCCGGGCCGGCCGACTTGGAGGCCACTGACGCCACGATCTCGGCGTAGGCGACGTCCACCACCGAGGAGACCGCATGAACGATCGGGATCGTCGCCTGAGCGCCGCAGGAGATCATGTTCACGTTGACGGCACCGACGTGCTCACGGAAGTTGACCGGCGGGCACACCAGCGGGCCGACTGCAGCGGGGGTCAGGTCTATCGCGATCATGCCTGCCTGCGCATACCGGGGGGCGTTGGCTCGGTGGGCCTTGGCCGAAGTGGCGTCGAAGACGATGCTCGGCAGCGGGTCCTGCTCCATGAGCCAGTCGACGCCGCCGGCCGACGCGCTGATGCCGAGGCCGCGGGCCCGGGTGATGCCATCGGACTCCACGACCCCGACGACGTAACCGACCTCGATCACGTCGCTGCGCCGCAGCTTGGCGAGCAGGTCGGTGCCGATGTTGCCGGGACCGACGATGGCGGCCAGTACGCGGGCCATGTCAGTCGTCCCAGACCGGGACGTCGTCGGACTGCGGCACGTTGACCTCGGTGACCCGGTTTCGGTAGTTCACGGTGGCAGTCTGTCCGCCGCGGCGGATGCGGACAATGACCTCCTCGGTGTTGTGGGGCTCGCCGGGGTCGTATCCGTGCGCCCAGGTGGCGAACGCCCGGATCGGCCCGGAGTGGGTTGCGGCGATGATCCGGGTGTTCGGGGACTCCGCCACCAGCCGGTTGAAGCCCTTCCAGAAGCGACGCACGCAGCTCTGCGGGGACTCGAAGTACATCAACGGGATGGTCAGCCAGGTCTGGATCGGGTCGGCCCCGCCGGCCTGGGTGCGGTAGAAGCGGTCGATCTCGACCAGCCAGCGCGGCCGGTCCCCGACCGCCATCCGCTCCAGCTTCTCCATCAGTGCCTGGTACTGGCGAAACGCCGAGGTGATGTCGCGCGGCCCTTCGGGGGTCCACACCTGGAAGTTGCGAAGCTCCGGGATCGGGTCCGGTCCGATGATCTCGGCCTCGCGGCCGAACTGGTCGAGCCCGTCCAGCAGGCCCCGGTGGATCTGGTCGGCGGTCTGCCGGGCCCGGGCGGTGTCGGCGCAGACGATCCTCATCGTCGGCCAGGCGCGCAGTGTCTTGGCCAGGGCGTGACCGCGCTGGTGGGCCTGCCAGCCGCCCATCGGCGTGAGCCCGGCATCAGTGGAGTAGCCCTGGGTGATGCCGTGGCGGATGATCCTGATCTCCGAGACGTAGCCGTCCACCTCGCGCCGCTGCGGCGGCGGGATGATCTCGTGGCTTCGGGTGCCCTGGGCGTACTGGCTGGTGAACCGCTCGCCCTCGACCTCCAGCAGGGCCGGTCGGGCTGGGGCCGGCGAGCCGTGCTGCCGGTCGCGGAAGCGCCGCAGGTACAGCGGGGTCGTGGAGTCGTCGGGCTCCTGGGCACCGCCGGTGCCGACAGCGCCTTCCGAGTCGTCCATGCGGTCTCGACGGGCGGTGTAGCGGGACAGGTACAGCGGCGCGTCGGTCCGGTCGGTTCGGCGGAACTCCGGGCGGGTGGTCGTCACGAGTGCACCGTGAAGAAGCGCTCGTTGACCTCGCGGGCGTAGTAGAACATCGCCCGGCCCATCTCCTCCTCGGTCCAGGTGATCGGCTCGAAGTCTGGGTCGACCCAGTAGCCACCGGTGAAGACCTCGTTGCGGTTGCCCACCGGGTCGAAGAAGTACATGGTGTAGCCGCGGGTCACCCCGTGCCGGGTGGGCGCCACGTCGATGGTGACACCGTTGTAGGCGAGCTGGTCGGCCGCGTCGCGGACCGCGTTCCAGTCGTCCAGCCAGAACGCGAAATGGTGCAGGGCCCCGTTGGGGCCGGTGACGATCGCCAGGTCGTGCGGGGTGTGCGAGCGCTCCATCCACGTCGCCAGCTGGTGTCCGTCGTTGGCCAGGATCTGCTCGGTCAGGCGGAACTCCAGCACCTCGGTGTAGAACGCGGTCGCGGCGTCGACGTCCTCGGCCATGATGAAGATGTGGTCCAGCCGTGGCGGAGCGATGCCCACGAGGCCACCGGGCTTGGGCGGCGGGTTGAACAGGGGCAGCATGTTGCCGACCTTCTCCATCCCGAACACCAGCTCGACCGTGTGTCCGGAGGGGGCCTCGAACCTGACCGCCTCCCCCCAGCCCTGGCCGAGCTCCCCCCGGGCATATCGCTTCACCGCGATGCCCACGGCTTCGACGCGCTGGGTGTAGTAGTCGAGGTCGCCCGCCTCGGCGAGCTTGAACGACATGTGGTCGAGCCCGTAGGTGGGCGCCTGGCGCAGCACGACCGAATGGTGCTCGTGCTCGTCCCAGCACTTCAGGAAGACCAGCCCGTCCTCGTGCCCGGTCTCGATGAGTCCGAGGACCTCGGTGTAGTAGGCCGTGCACAGCTCCAGGTCCGGAACCCGGATCTGCACGTGCTGCAGGCGCAGGATGCGGTCGCTCATGGTTCCTCCGGGCTCAGGTGTGCATGCGCAGGAAACGCTGGCTGACGACGTTCTCGTAGTAGAACAGGCCGCGGCCGAACTGGTCCTCGGTCCAGGTGATCGAGGGGAAGTCGGGGTCGGGGGAGTAGCCGCCGGTGAAGACCTCGTTGCGGACGCCCAGCGGGTCGAAGAAGTAGATCGTGTTCCCGCGGGTGACGCCGTGCCTGGTCGGACCTTGGTCGATCTGGACCCCGTTGTAGGCCAGGATGTCGGCCGCCTTGCGGATCTGGTCCCAGTCGTCCAGCCAGAAGGCGAAGTGGTGAAGCGCGCCGTTGGGCCCGTTGACGATCGCGATGTCGTGCGGTGAGTGTGAGCGCTCCAGCCAGACGCCAAGCTGGTGGCCGTTGGCGTCGATCACCTGCTCGGTCATCCGAAAGCCCAGAACGTCGCGGAAGAATGTGTAGGACTCGCCGACCTCCTCCGCGTTGATGAGCATGTGGTCCAGCCGAGACGGCGCGATGCCCGGCAGGTCTGGCGGGGGGATCGGGGACGGGTTGTGCTTGCCGAGCAGGTTGCCGGTCTTCTTCAGGTCCCAGACCAGCTCCATGGTCTGGCCGGAGGGGATCACGAAGCGGATCGACTCGCCCTGGCCCACCGCCTCGCCGTCGGAGACCCGCTGGACCTGGCAGCCATACGCCTCCACCGCCTTCTCCAGCTCGCCGAGGTCGTCCTCCTTCTCCACCCGGAAGGCGAACAGGTCGAGCCCGGTCCGGGCGTCGTAGCGCAGCCGTAGGGAGTGGTGGTCCTCCTCGTCCCAGCATTTGAAGTACGCCGTGTCCTGGTCCCGCTGCACCTGGGTCAGCCCCAGCACCTGGCTGTAGTAGACGCTGGCGAGCTCGAGGTCTGTCGTGCGTACGTCGACGTGGGCGAGTCGCAGGATTCCCACTTCGCGCTCCTTCGTCCTGGAGGTGCAATGCCTTGACGACTGGACACTAACCGGCCTAGCGTTCCAGTTGAAGGTCTGCCGTTCCGTATGTAAGAACAGGAGCACCGTGCCGTCGCCTGAGGACATGCGTCGAGCCGTCGCCGCCTATGTCCAGGAGATCCATCGGGCTTACCTCGCCCAGGCCCGCACCTTCCCGCCGGCGGTCCAGGGGCAGATGTCATTGCTGTCCTGCCCACGGCTGACCGTCGCCGCAGTGGCCGCCCGAAACCTGCACCTGTTGGCCACCGCGGAGTCGCTCGGTCCCCTGCACGGCCCCGAGGTGGCGGTCCGCGACAGCGTCGAGGGGCTGCGGTGGCAGCTGCGCTTCTTCGACCCGGTGGTCATCCCGGCGCTGGGTCTTCTGCAGGAGTCCAGCGGACCGGCCTTCCACGACGTTCGCCATGCGCTCGGGATCACCACCGTGGTCTACCACTTCGTGGCCGAGCCGGGCGCCGGCCTGTCCGGCCACCACGCCTCGCATGTGGGCACTGGGCTGGCCAATGGCGATTCGGCCGCGGCGCGCGACTTCGAGACCATCCGCAGCCGGGTGCGGGGCCGAGAGCTGCTCGTCGACGAGATGGCAGGTGCCGCGCGAGCGGGGCTGGTGCAGGCCCAGCTGCTGCTGGCCCGGGCGATCGCACCACGGGACCAGGCGCTCGTGCGACTGGCCACCGGGTCCTCACCTGGTCCTGACGAGATCCGCAAGGCGCTGCTCGCCAGCGTCGGCGGCCGCACCCAGTGGACTCCGGCCGAGGCGCCCGAGGCGTCCGATGCGCCCGATGTGGTGACCGGGTGACGGGGGAGTCCGGCGCCGAGGGCCTGTCGTCGGTGCGCAACGCGGCCAGGCTGCTCAAGCAGTTCCGGACCCGCGAGGCCGAGATCGGGGTCTCGGAGCTCGCGCGCCGACTCGGTCTGGGCAAGAGCACCGTGCACCGGCTGCTCACGACGTTGGTCGGCGAGGGGCTGATCGAGCGGGACCCGCGTACGGGGGGGTATCGGCTGGGCCTGGTGGTCTTCGAGCTGGGCGAGGCCGTGCGGGTCCATCTGGACCTGCACGCCGCCGCGGGGCCCGTGCTGGCGTCCCTGCGCGAGCAGACCGGTGAGTCCTCCCAGGTCGGGGTGCTGGACGGGCACGAGGTGGTGTACGTGGACCGGCTGGAGAGCTCGCAGTCGCTGCGACTGTTCACTGAGACCGGCCGGCGGGTACCGGTGCACTGCACCAGCTCAGGCAAGGTCCTGCTTGGCGCCCTCGAGCCCGCCGAGCTGGCCCGGGTGCTGGCGGCCGCACCCCTGGACCGGCTCACCGACCAGACGATCACCGATCCCGGCGACCTGGCGGTCGAGCTGGACAAGGTCCGGCGGCGAGGATGGGCCGAGGCCGTCAACGAGCGCGAGCTCGGCGTGGCATCGGTGGCCGCCCCGGTGCGCGATGCGCGCGGCCGCGTCGTCGCGGCGATCAGCATCGGGGCGCCCACGGTCCGCCTCGGCCGCTTGCAGCGCCGGGAGCTGGGCGCCGTCATAGTGGACGCCGGCGAGGCAGTCTCGCGCCGGCTGGGGTGGTCCCACGAGTCCGCCGCCGGAACCACACTGACCGACATCCGCCCGATGAGAGGCTGACATGCCGCTGACCGACGTGCCGGGCAAGGCCAGAGCGCTGTACGAGGCCCGCCGTGACCGGGTGGCGATCGCGCCGTTCACCGACACCGACCCTGACCTGACGATGGCCGACGGCTACGCCGTGCAGAGCGCTCTGACCGCCCTGCTCCTGGCCGACGGAGACTCAGTCGTCGGCTACAAGGTGGGACTGACCTCAGAGCCGATGCAGGCGATGGTCGGCGTGGACAGCCCCGACTACGGTCCAGTGCTCGCCTCGACGCTCTACCCCAGCGGCGCGGCGATCGGCCTGGGCCAGTTCATCCAGCCGCGGATCGAAGCGGAGATCGTCTTCGTTCTGGGTACGGGCCTGCGCGGCCCCGGGGTGTCGGTCCTTGACGCCGCGCGCGCTGTCAGCGGTGTCGCGGCCGCTGTCGAGATCGTCGACTCCCGGTTCGCCGACTGGCGGATCAAGCTCGCGGACACGGTGTCCGACCTGGCGTCCAACGGCGCCGTCGCGACGTCGTCGCGGCTGGTCCCGCTGGACGGCCTGGACACCCGCCTGATCGGGATGACGATCACCCGCAACGGCCATCTGGTGGACACCGGGGCAGGTGCCGCCGCACTGGGTGACCCGCTGGCCGTCGTCGCCTGGCTCGCCAACACCCTCGGCTCGGTCGGCATCGCCCTGGAGCCCGGGCACCTGGTCATGACCGGGGCGCTGCACGCCGCCGTCCCCATGGTGGCCGGCGATGTCTTTCGAGCCGACTTCGACCGCCTGGGCCCGGTCACCGTGCGCGTCGTGGAGGGGAGCCCGGCATGACTACGGCCATGGGGCACGACCAGATCGCCGCGCAGCTCGCCGGGCAGCTGACCCAGGCTCGCGCCGGTCGGCGTGCGGTGCCCTCCCTCACCGACGAGCACCCCGGCCTCGACCTGGCCGACGGGTATGCGGTGCAGCACCTGCAACGGCAGGAATTCGGGCCCCTGGTGGGCTGGAAGCTCGGGGTCACCTCACGTGCCAAGCAGCACCAGGTCGGTGTGCATGAGCCCATCCGCGGATTCCTTGCCTGCGACCACGCCCTCGACCTGGGCGAGCCACTGGTCGTGGCTGAGCACATCCAGCCCAGGACCGAGCCGGAGATCGTCTTCGTGATGGGCCGTGACCTCGCGGGGCCGGCAGTCACTGCCGTCGACGTCCTGGCTGCGACCGAGGCAGTGGCGGTCGGCATCGAGGTGCTCGACTCTCGCTTCCAGGACTACCGCTTCACGATGGCGGACGTGGTCGCGGACAACGCCTCTGCCGGGCGGTTCGTCGTCGGGGCTCCCGTGCCGCTGGCCGGCATCGACCTGCGCCTGGTCGGCGTGGTCCTGGAACGCAACGGCGCCGTCGTTGCGACGGCCTCGGGCGCCGCCTCGCTGGGCCACCCCGCCGCTGCCGTGGCCTGGCTGGCCCGGTCGCTCGCCGCGGTGGGTGAAGGTCTGTCCCGGGGGCAGGTGATCTTGTCCGGTGGCCTCACCGCCGCCGTCCCCGTGGTCTGCGGCGACACCGTGGTGGTCACCATCGACCGGATGGGCAGCGTCGAGCTGGCCTGCGTGTGAGGTCGCAGACGTGACGTCCGCGCCTGCTGAGGTGCCGCTGCCCGTGGTCGACGGGCACTTCGCCCGCCGGCTCGGGCATGCCGGGCGGCTGTTCGCGGTGTTCGAGCTCGACGGCGAGCCGGTCGTCACCGACGACGCGTGCCCGCACAAGTCCGGGCCGCTGTCCGAGGGTCTGGTCCGCGACGGTGTGGTCACCTGCCCGTTCCACTGGTACGCCTTCGACCTGGCCACCGGTGGCTGCCGCACCAGCGAGCAGTACGCGCTTCACCGGTACCCGGTCTTCGAGCGGGACGGTCGATGGTGGGTGCGGATCCCCCAGCACCAGAAGATCTCGTGGTCGAGGTTGCTCCGCGCCCACGCGAGCGGCCTGGACCCTCGCGCCGAGAGCGCAGGGCGAGAGGGAGCAGCGCCGAGCTGACCGGGGCCCGCTCGCGTCGGAACTCCCGACCCGAGATCTCAGTCCTGGCCGCCCGTGTCATGAACGAGCGTGAGGTCGTCGAGACAGACCACCCTTCGGCTGGTGCCGCCCGGCGGCGGGACCGCCTGGCCGCGGCGGCCTGGGATGGCGCGGGGACAGTGAGGCCAACGGTGAGGCCAGCGCTGAGGCCGACCGTGCTGGGGACCTGAGCGGACGTGAGCAGGACGTGAGGAGATGACACCTGCCGTGCAGGAAGACAGTGGAGGGGTCCTGAAGATCGCTGTCTGGGTGCACCCGGGCTCGCGGCGAACCGTTGTCGGCGGCTCCCACGACGGGGCGCTGGTGGTGCGGGTGGTAGCGCGCGCCGTCGGCGGGGCCGCGACGGACGCCGCGCTGGGCGCCCTCGCCGCCGCGTTCAAGGTCCGGTCACGTGACGTCGTCCTGGTCAGCGGTGCGACCAGTCGCACCAAGATCGTGCACATCGCTGGGGCCGACCCGGCGACCTTGGGGGACCTGCTCGCCCGTGATCGGTGAGGCGGTGAGCACCGCTCGAGGGCAGCGGCCAGGCCTGCGGACCAGGACCGGCCGCTCTGGCAAGGACGGGGCCGGGCGATACCGACGCGGCCGGTCGCACCTGCGCCGACCGGGCAGCCATAGGTGTGTGCGGCGGACCTCTACCCGGTCGAGAGGGCGACGACGGCACCGTCGTCGTCGACAAGGATGTTCAGTCGGCCGGACCTGTATTCGGCAGTGAACGCGCCGCCAGGTCGCAGAACGCGGACCGGCCGCCCGTCCGTCTCGGCCAGGGCGACCGCGTCAGCCAGAGGCAGCCCTTCGTACGCGGCGAGCCAGCCTGCTCCAGGGTCGGGGTGGGTGTCCATTCCACCAGGGTAGGAGCCCGCGGGCGCTGTGCGCCGGACCGGTGACGCCGTCACGGCGGGGGCCGGTCGGCGAGCGGCCCCCGCCCTGACCGCAGCGCCGCCAGCGCGGCCTGCACGACGATGCCCCGTTCCTGCTCGTCCATCCCCGGCCACGGGGAGCTCTGGTGCCGGTGGCTGTGTGCACAGGTGATGACGGCCCCCTGGACTGCTGAGACCGCGCAGCGCGCTCGGAGCTGGTCACCGAGGTCCGTCGAGGCTGCGAGTCCGCTGACGATCGCCTCGAATGCCTGTACAGGTTCGAGCTTGGTCTTGAGCTGGTGGCCGGCAGAGGGGTCGCTGAGCAGGACGGGCAGCGCGCTGGCGTCGGGTCCGGACAGCAAGGCGACCAGCTGGGTGAGCACCTGCGCGTCCGTCAGGCGACCCGAGCCCGCCGCCGCCGCCAGACGCGCCAGGCCGTCGGACAGGGGCGCGACCAGCGCATCGAGGATCGCTTCCTTGGAGGGGAAGTGGTAGTAGATGGCCGCCGTGGTCAGGCCGAGCGGCTCGGCAAGGTCGCGGATCGACATGCCTGCGTACCCACGCTCGGTGACGAGGTCGAGAGCAATCTGGAGGATCCGGGCCCGAGTGTCTTCGGCGGTGCTGCCGGCTGCGCGGGGCATGCTCCTCCTGGCCTTGTGGGTGGACCTGTGTACTCTAGCCCTACTTACCGATCGTTCATCAAGTGAGTGAGGGTGTCCGTTGTCTGGTCTGGCTCGTTGGTGCTTCGTGCACCGTCGCATCGTGGTCATCGGCTGGGTCCTTGCCATCGCCGCCCTGGTAGGAATCACCCAGACGTTCGGGACGGCATACTCGGACAGCTTCTCGCTGCCGGGCACCGAGTCGACCCAGGCGCTGGACCTGCTGTCCTCGGCGCTGCCGGCCCAGGCGGGCGACACCGACACGATCGTCGTTCACGTGACCACAGGCAGCGTCCGCGACCCCGCGGTGCAGGCTCAGGTCACGACCATGCTGGGCAAGGTCGCGTCGTCACCCTCAGTGACCGCGGTCGCCAGCCCCTACGGCCCGGGCGGCGAGGCGAAGATCAGCAAGGACGGGCGAACCGCCTTCGCGACCGTCAGCTTCGCGAAGCTGGCCAACGACCTGCCCAAGGCCGACGTGCAGCGGGTGGTCGACATCACCACCGGGGCCCGCACGCCCACTCTGCAGGTCGAGATCGGGGGGAACGCAGTCAAGCAGCTGCAGCAGACGCCGCCCTCGAACAGCACCGCCATCGGGCTGCTGGCCGCTGGTGTGGTCCTGTTCATCGCTTTCGGTTCGCTGTTCGCGATGGCCCTGCCGCTGCTGACAGCCGTCGTGGCGCTGGGTAGCGGCCTGTTGTCCGTCGGGCTGGTCTCGCACCTTGTCACCATCGGCACCGTCGGGCCGACCCTGGCTGCGCTGATCGGTCTGGGGGTGGGCATCGACTACGCGCTGTTCATCGTGACCCGGCACCGCGCCGGGATCCAGGCGGGAATGACGCCGCAGGACGCGGCGGTCCGGGCGCTGGACACCTCCGGCCGGGCGGTCTTGTTCGCGGGCGCAACAGTGTGCATCGCCTTGATGGGCCTGTTCGTCCTACGGCTGAGCTTCCTCAACGGGCTGGCGATCCCGGCGGCCATGACGGTGCTGTTCACGGTGGCCGCTGCGGTCACCTTCCTGCCCGCCATGCTCGGTTTCCTCGGGCCCAAGGTGCTCAGCCGGCGCGAGCGTCGACGCCTGGCCGCCGAAGGCCCGCACGAGCCGAGCACCGAAGGTTTTTGGGCTTGGTGGGCAGCCCTGGTCGAGCGGCGCCCGAAGCTCCTTGCCGTCATCGCGACCGCGGTGATGCTGATCCTGACCATCCCGGTGCTGACCCTGCGCCTGGGTTCGTCGGACTCTGGCAACGACCCGGCGGCCAGCACCACGCGCAAGGCTTACGACCTGCTCGCCGAAGGCTTCGGGCCAGGCTTCAACGGCCCGCTCCAGCTGGTCGCTCCGGTCGCCTCCGCGGCCGACTCTGCCACCGTGGCCGCCTTGGCCGCGACCCTGAAGACCGAACCTGGAGTCGCCTCGGTCACCAATATCCCGCTGCCACCGACCGCCAAGATCGCCATCATCGAGGTGGTGCCCACCACCGCCCCACAAGATGCCGCGACATCGGACCTGATCCAGCGCCTTCGGTCCACCGTCATCCCGTCGGCGGTCAAGGGCACCTCGCTGACCGTCTACGTCGGCGGGACCACAGCGATCTTCGACGACTTCGCTGCCGTCCTGTCCGGAAAGCTGCCCCTGTTCATCGGGGTCATCATCGTGCTCGGCTTCCTGCTCTTGACCCTCGCGTTTCGAAGCTTGCTCGTCCCCGCGACCGCCGCCGTGATGAACCTGCTGGCAGCCGGGGCGGCGTTCGGGGTGATCGTGGCGTTCTTCCAGTGGGGCTGGGGGACCAACGCGCTGGGACTGGGCAAGGCCGGACCGGTGGAGGCGTTCCTGCCGGTGATCATGCTGTCGATCCTGTTCGGCCTGTCGATGGACTACCAGGTGTTCCTGGTCAGCCGGATGCACGAGGAGTGGGTGCACACCGGGAACAACCGGATCGCCGTCACTCGCGGTCAGGCGACGACCGGTCGGGTCATCACCGCAGCAGCGACGATCATGGTCTGCGTCTTTGTCGCCTTCATCTTCGGCGGGGAGCGGATCATCGCCGAGTTCGGCGTCGGGCTTGCGGCGGCGGTCTTCCTGGACGCGTTCGTCATCCGAACCGTGCTCGTGCCGGCGGCGATGCATGCCTTCGGCACGGCGAACTGGTGGCTGCCGGGCTGGCTTGACGCGCGCCTGCCGCACCTGTCAGTCGAACCCGCCGACGAGCCTGCGGACGAGGCCCCCGAGCCGGATGCTCAGCTGGTCTCTTTGTAGGCAGGTGCGCGCGAGGCGGCCCGCAGCGGCCCGGACGCCAGAAGCGGGAGCACCCGCGGAGCCACCAGCACCGACAACGCGATGACGCTGGTGGAGCGGGTCACCGCCCCCGACCGGTTCAGGGCCAGCAGCGACAGCTGGAGGTCTTCGTGCGAGGCGGCTGCGATCTGGCACAGGACGTCGCCAGGCCCGGTGGTGACGTGGGCCTCGACGACTCCGGGGATCGCCTCGAGCTCCGCGCGGACCTGGTCGAGCCCGCCCTGGGCGATCTCCAGGGTGACGAACGCCGTGACCGGGTAGCCGGCGGCGGCGACGTCCACGTCGGGCCCGTACCCGGTGATGACGCCAGATGCCTCCATCGCGTCGAGCCGGGCCTGCGCCGTGGCCCGGGCGACCTTGGCCTCCCTGGACAGCTCCAGAACCCCGGTCCGCGGGCGCGCCCTGACCAGCTCAAGCAGGCGCAGGTCGAGCTCGTCAAGTACCGGTCGGCGCCTGTCCACGGCCGTCCCCCCTTCACGCCAGCTAGGCATTCTGTCCATCTGTGACCCGTGCGATCTGACAAGTGTTGCAGTTCGCGCACCTTCTGAGGGGACACTTGCGCAGCCGTCCCCGAGGGGGTTGTCTGCAGCCATGTCTGTCGAGCAGATCCTCACGACCGAAGAGCGCCTTGCGGACCTGACCCTGGAGCAGCTCAAGCAGCTGGTGGGCCTGGTGGAGTACGACGCCGAAAGCGACCGCTTCCCGGTGACCGGCTGGGACGCGGTGGTCTGGGTGGTCGGGAACGCGCAGCAGTCGGCCCAGCTCTTCGAGTCGGTCTACGGCATGCAGCTTGTCGCGTATTCGGGGCCGGAGACGGGCAACCGCGACCACCGGGCCTTCGTTCTGACCTCCGGGGCCGTGCGCTTTGTCCTCATGGGCGGGGTCGACCCGGCCAGCCCCCTGCTCGACCATCACCGCCGGCACGGGGACGGCGTCTGGGACATCGCGCTCGAGGTACCAGACGTCGACCGCTGCATCGCCCACGCACGCAGCCAGGGCGCCACGATCCTGGCGGAGCCGGCTGACCTCACCGATGAGTTCGGCACCGTCCGTCTCGCCTCGATCGCCACCTACGGAGACACCAGGCACACCCTGGTCGACCGGTCGCGCTACCGGGGCCCGTACCTGCCCGGCTTCGTCGAGCGGACCTCGACACGTCGAGTCCCGGACGGTTCCCCTCGGCGAATCTTCCAGGCGCTGGACCATGTCGTGGGCAACGTCGAGCTGGGCCACATGGACGAATGGGTCGACTACTACAACCGGATCCTCGGCTTCACGAACATGGCCGAGTTCATCGGTGGCGACATTGCCACCGAGTACTCGGCCCTCATGAGCAAGGTCGTGGCCAGTGGCAACCACCGGGTGAAGTTCCCGCTGAACGAGCCCGCGCCGGGAAAGAAGCGGTCCCAGATCGACGAGTACCTGCAGTTCTACCAAGGTCCCGGCGCCCAGCACCTGGCGCTGGCCACCAACGACATCCTTGCCACCGTGGACACTTTGCTGGCCCGGGGTGTGGAGTTCCTGGCCACTCCGGACTCCTACTACACCGACCCGCAGCTGCGGGACAGGATCGGGCAGGTCCGGGTACCTATCGAAGAGCTGCGCACCCGGGGAATCCTTGTCGACCGCGACGAGGACGGCTACCTGCTGCAGATCTTCACCAAGCCGATCGGCGACCGGCCCACCGTGTTCTTCGAGTTCATCGAGCGGCACGGCTCGCTCGGGTTCGGCAAGGGCAACTTCCAGGCGCTGTTCGAAGCCATCGAGCGCGAACAGGCCAAGCGCGGCAACTTCTGACGGGCCCGGGCGACCTCAGGGACGCTGGGCCGGCTGGGCCAGCTGGGTCACCGACAGCAGGTTGCCTTCGGGGTCGGCGAACCAGCCGACCCGGTCCCCGCCCGGAGTCGTCCACAGGCCTTGCCCGTCCTGGTCCAGCGCGTCGAACCGCGCAGCGGCCACCCCGGCCGCCCGCAGGCCCGCGAGCACTGCGGCGGCGTCGGGCACCTGCCACCCCAGCACCGTGAACGGCTGGGCAGTTAGCTGCGCCACCTTGGTCACGCGCAGCTGCGTGGCGCCCCCCCGCAGGACCAGCGCGTACGGGGTCGACTCGACGACCTGCAGGCCCAGCACGTCGCAGTAGAAACGTCGGGAGCGGTCCAGGTCCGTCGTCGGGACGAACGCGACGAGTGGGGCAGCTGACAGCATGCGCCCAGGCTAGCCTCCGGCCCGGCCGACGGCCCCGCCTCCGAGGCCGCCTGATCCCGCGGGCGCCCCGGCCAGGCCGCCCAGCCCGCCCGCTCCGGCGAAGCGGGCGAGGCGGCTGTTCACGGTGCTGGTCGGGATCGGCGCCGTCACGTCGGCGAGCAGAACCTCTTGCCCTGCGCTCAGACCGCGGATGATCTGGGTGAACACCGGCCCGACGGCGCCCACCGACACGATCCGGCGGGTCAGGGTCGTCCCGTCCACGATAGTGACGTACGAAAGGGTGCCGAGGTGGTGGACGGCCGAGGTCGGAACCGCCAGCACGTCGGTGGCCTGGGCGACCACGAGGCTGACCGATGCCTGGATCCCGTTGCGCAGCCCCGACCCGGTGGCAGCGGTGAAGGCGAGCCTGACCAGGTAGGTCGATCCGCCGGAGGTGCTCGGCGCCGCAGCCACGTAGGAGACCGTCGCGTGCAAGGTCGTCCCTGTGCCGTCCGGAACGACGGTCGCAGCCTGTCCGACCTTGACCAGCGGGATGTTCGTGACCGCGACGGACAACGACACGCTATGGGCGGTCGGGTCGATGACGTCGATGGCGGTGCTCGACGCGCCGCCGGACACCTTCTGGCCGACCGTGACGCCGACCGAGCTGACCAACCCGCTGATCGGGGCCACAAGGACTGCCTGGGTGAGGTTCTGGTTCGCGACGGCCAGCGCGGTCACGGCTGCGTCGACACCGGCCTGGTCGGCCGCCAGCGCAGCGGCGCTGACGGCGACTGTGGTGCTGCCGGTCGTGCTGCGAGTGGACGTGCTGGTGGAGGTGCGGGTGCTTGTACTTGTGCCGGTCGATGACTTGGCCGCGGCCGCCAGCAGCTTGTCGAGCGCGATCTCCTCGGCGGAGACTGCCTGCTGGAGCCGCTGGACCTGCGTCTCGTCGGTCAGGACCAGCTGTTGGGCCTGCGCGCAGGTCGTCGGAACCGGTCGACCGGCTGGGGGACCAGCCACCCCCGTCAGGGGCAGCCCAGTCGAGGCGGCGGCGGCCGGCGTCGTGCTCGCGACTGTGGCAGGTGAGGCCGGTCCCGTGCCGGGGCCGGTGCTCGCGACGGGCGGGGGCGGGGGCGGGCACAGGGTGCCGGCCAGCGTCAGATCGCTGGTGGTGGTGGCCAGCGCCTGATCGGCCTGGTGCACGGTGGCCAGCAGTCGCTGCTGGGCCATGGCGATCGCCTGAGTGCTTCCCCCGGTGCCGCTCTTGCCGGCGGTGGCGCTACCTGCGGAACTGCCGGAGCGTGCGGAGGTGGACGTGGCCGATGTGGCTGCGGCGGCAGAGGTGCCGGTGGCTGAGGTGCCTGTGGCTGAGCTGTTCGTGCTCGCGGTCTGCCCGGTCTGCCCCTGGTAGAGGGTCAGGCGCGCTCGGGCCAGCGTGGCGGTGGCTGCCGCCACGGCGGTGTTCAGCGCCGTGGTGTCCAGGGCGGCGAGCTGCTGTCCGGCTTTCACCGGATCGCCCAGCACCGCGGCGACGGAGGCGACGGTGCCCGACACAGGGAACGACACGTTCGCCGAGGAGCCGGGCTGGATGCTGCCAGTGCTGGAAAGGGTCTGTTGCACGTTCTGCGGGGCGGCTGCTGCGGTCCGGTAGGACGGTCCGCTCGAGCGGGTCGCGGCGTAGGCGGTGACAGCACCTGCGACGACCAGGACGGCGACCGCCAAGGAGACCGCCGTGACTGCTCGGGCCGCCCCGCCGCGGCGCCGAGGGCTAGGCACTGGTGCCCGCTGCCGGGCTGACGCCGCTACCGGCCCCGCCACCGGCTCCGCCGCCACCACCGAAGCCTCGGCCGAAGCCGCCGAGGCTTGCCGTGCACCCGTTCGGGCCCGGCGTGCTGATGCTGATGGACGAGGCCGCGATGTCCCCTCGGACGTCGGCCTGGCCGATCGCGGTCGCGCACTTGCCGACGACGGCGGCCGCGCTAGTGGCGGCGAGCGTCTGGGTGATCGTGGTCGACGGGGCCACTGTGATCATGATCGTGGTGGTGGGTGGCGTGCTCGGCGCTGCGGCGGCCAGGCGGCCCTGGCGCATCGTGCCTGCGATGGTGACGGTCGAGCCGGCGACGGAGGTGACGGTCCCGGTCGCCACGGCGATGGCTGGCCGCACCGCGCCGGTGGGGGCACCGCTGGGCCGCTGGCCTGTTGCACCACCACCGAACCCGCCGGCGAACCCGCCGCCTGCACCACCTCGGATGGCCGGGCCGGGGCAGGTGCCGTTGATCTTCGCCTGGATGCGCACCGTCGTGGCTGTCATCGACGTGGTCGAGCCGGTGACCAGGGCCCCGGTGACCGTCACGCACTGCCCCCCGGCAAGTTTCCCGCCCACAGTCTCAGTGAAACGAGTCGCAGCGGTGTAGGTGACGGTCGTCTGGGCAGTGGTGCTCTGGACCTGAAGACTGCCGGGCGAGGCCGCGGCGATCAGTCCGCTGGTCCCCGGGAAGGTGCGCTGGCCACCCCCGGCGCCGGTTCGGGTCGGCGAGCTCGACGGGGCCGCGGCCGACGCCGTGGTGCTGCCCGCGGCTGCGCTCCCGCAGGCCGCGAGCGCCACGACCAGCGGCACCGTGAGCACCGTGAGCACCCCTGCCCTCGTCGACCGGTACGTGCGCCGTGCCCAGCTCGCCCCGGTGACGCGCGACGCTGCGGTGATGTGACTGGTGGTCATGGGATCTGCTCCTGGCTCTGGGGTACGACCGTGCGGTTGCGGTTGTGGTCGGGACAACGAGCGCGAGTCCCTGTCGCCGGTGTGCTCATTCGCTGCGAAGTGCGTCGATCGGGGCGAGCCGGGCGGCCCGGCTGGCCGGGTAGACGCCGAAGACCAGCCCGATCGCCAGGGCGACGGCGATCGAGCCGACGATGGCGGGGGTCGACAGCGCGACGGGGTTGGAGATGAAGTGCGGCAGGACGCGGGTCCCGCCGATCCCCACCGCGGCCCCGAGCAGGCCGCCGGTGAAGCCCAGCAGGGAAGCCTCGAGGAGGAACTGTCGCCGGATGATCCGGGGCCGCGCGCCCAGAGCCTTGCGCAGGCCGATCTCGCGGATCCGCTCGGTGACCGAGACGAGCATGATGTTCATCACCCCGATCCCCCCGACGAGCAGCGAGATGGCCGCGATGCCGGCCAGCAGCACGGTCAGGGTCTTGGAGACTGACGCGGCGGTGGTCACCAGTGAGTCCTGGGTCGTGATCGTGAAGTCCGCGGATGCCGGGTTGGTGATCTGGTGCAGGCTCAACAGCTCGGTCTGCGCTTCCTGGTACGCGGCCGACAGGCTGGCCTGCGAACGTGCCTGGAGGTAGATGGTGGACACCGTGGTTCGGCTGGTTCCGCCGCTGACCCGTTGCTGGGCGGTGCTCAGCGGGATCACGGCGGTGTCGTCGTTGTTCGAGCTGCCGGTGGACCCGTTGGGTGCCAGGACCCCGACCACGGTGAATGGTTTGCCGGCGATGTTGACGCTCTGGCCCACCACGTCGTCGAAGCCGAAGATCTGCTCGGCGGTCGTCGACCCGAGTACCACGGTCGTCGCTGCGGACGCGTTGTCCGCGGCGGTGAAGAAGGCCCCGTAGGACAGTGTCCGGGACCGGACCGACAGCCACGCCGGCGTGGTCCCGACCACGCTCGTGGTCCAGTTCGCCGTCCCGGCGGTCAGACTCTGCGAGCTGGACGTGGTCGGGGCCACCGCTGCGATGTCTGGGGCGACCACCGGTGAGGCGAGCGCTGCGGCGTCGGCCTGGGTGAGCGTGGACGCCGACCCGAACCCGCCGCGCAGACCGGTGGTGCTGGTGGTGCTCCCGGGGGCGATGATCAGCAGGTTCGTGCCCAGGGCCTCCACCTGCGCGGTCACCTGCTGCTGGGCTCCGACGCCGAGCCCCACGGTCAAGATGACGGCGGCGATCCCGATGAGTATCCCGAGCACGGTCAGCCCCGAGCGCAGCCGGTGAGAACGCATGGCGTCCAGGCTCGTGCGCAGGGTGTCGAGCCAGGTCACGGCACAGCTCCGGTGTCCTCGATGACCTGGCCGTCCCGCAGCCGGACCACTCGCCTGGCCTGGGCGGCGACGTCTGCCTCGTGGGTGATCAGAACGATCGTGCGTCCGGCTCGATGCAGCTCGGCGAGCAGCGCGAGGATGTCGGTGGTCGCAGCGGAGTCGAGGTTGCCGGTGGGCTCGTCGGCGAGGATCAGGGCCGGCTCGGTCACCAACGCCCTGGCCAGCGCTACCCGCTGCTGCTGACCGCCGGACAGCTCACCTGGCCGGTGCTCCACGCGATCGCCGAGTCCCACCTGCTCCAGGGCTGTCACAGCTCGCCGGCGGCGCTCGTGGCGATGGACCCCGGCATAGGCCAGCGGGAGCTCGACGTTGCGCCAGGCCGACATCGACGGCAGGAGGTTGAACTGTTGGAAGACGAACCCGATGCGCAGGTTGCGGATGTCGGCGAGCTCGTCCTGCGACATGGCCCCGACGTCGTCGCCGGCCAGGTGGAAGGAGCCTTCCGTCGGCACGTCCAGGCAGCCCAGGATGTGCATCAGGGTCGACTTGCCCGACCCGGAGGGTCCCATCACCGCGACGTACTCACCGGGACGGATGTCAAGACTGACACCTCGAAGGGCTTCGACCTCCAGCGAGCCGCTGCGGTACACCTTCCACACCTGCTGCAACGAGATGACCTGGTCACCCACGGGCAGCCCGAGCGGCACAGGCGTCGTGAGCGTCATCAGCCGCCTCCGGCACCTGCACCGGCACCGGCACCGGCGCCACCGCCGAAGCCACCGCCGAAGCCACCGCCACCGCCGAAGCCACCACCGCCACCGCCGAAGCCACCGCCGAACCCACCGCCACCGGTGCGCGTCCCGGTCCCTGTGCCGGAGCCGGAGCGCACCGCGACCAGCACAGTGTCACCGTCGGACAGGCCGGTCAGCACTTGAGTCGACCCGCCAGAGCTCAGCCCGGTCGTGATCAGCTGTTGGGTGCGGACCCCGTTCTTGCTCACCGTGACGTAGGAGCCGCCGGCGCTGCGGGTCACAGCCAGTGTCGGGACCACCAAGACGCTGCTGACCTGCCGGTAAGTGATCGCAAGGTCGGCAGTGCCGCCGGCGTACAGGCCGGTGGGACTGCCGGTGACGGTCACGACCACAGGGAACGTGGCCGTGCCCGAGCTTGACGACGCAACTATGCCCACGGATGTGACGAGCCCGAACGCCGACGCGGTGGCACCGGTGGGTGTGACGGTGACCTGGTCGCCTTTGCTCACGTTGGCCACGTCGGTGGCGTCGACGGTGGCGTTGACGATGTATGAGCCGGTGCTGATCACTTCGATGTCGGTGGAGGACGACGCGCTCGAGGAGCTGGTCGCCGAGCCGGACCCCGAACCGCCGCCCGACCCCGAGCCGGCGCCTGAGCTCCCGCTACCCGAGGCCGCGCTGCCCGAACCCGAACTGCCGCCGGAGCTGGAGCCTGACGAGCCCCCGAGCTGCTGGCCAGCGGTGATGTTCACGACAGTCACGGTCCCCGCGATGGGAGAGGTCAGCGTCGCGCCCGACAACGCGGTCTTGGCGTCTGCGACGGATGCCTGCGCGACGGTGATGTCGGCCCTGTCTGACGCTATCTGGGCCGCGGAAGCGTTTGCGGTCTGGTCGGCGACGAGCCGGGCCTGGTCCGCGGCGAGCGTGGCCTGCGCCTGGGCGACGTCGTTGGTCAGCGTGGCGGACGACAAGGTTGCCAGGTGCTGGCCGGCGGCCACCTTCTGGCCCTGCGTGACGTAGACCGCGCTGACCTGACCCGAGGCCCCGAACGCGAGGTCGGAGGTCACTGCGGGCTCGATGGTGCCCGAGGCGACGACGGACTGTCGGACGTCGCCGGTCGACACTGCAACCGACCGGTACGTCACGGTCGACGTGGTCGCTGCCGCTGACGAGCGATTCATGGCCCAGGCCCCCGTGGCCACGCCAGCCACGACAACGACGACGACCGGGACGATGATCCGGGCGCGCCGTGCGCGGCGCCTCTGGGTCAGCTCTGCCACGGCTCTCTCCCACAGCGTCACCGGCGGCGGCGTAGCCTCGTCGCTGCCCGGTCCCACCACCGTGCGTGGGCTTCCTGCGAGGAGACCCTGAGCACCCTGTGAGTTCCCTGGGAATGACACTGGACGCTCGAATCTGGCTCCCGGTGGATGCTCCGGCGCCTCCGAGGACGTCTGTGGCCCCAGACAGGTCGCGCTCGCGGTAAGTCAGCCGGCGCGCCCGCGACGCGCGGGTTGCCCGGCCGGCACTGTGGGGCCCGTCCCGGTCGACGCGCTGCGGCTGGCTTCCAGACCGCCGCGATGGTGGGGGGCTCCCCGGGTCCGCGGCCGGCATGCACCGCGCCCGCGCAGCGCCGCGCCGCCGCTGCCGTCAGGCATCTGACCGCGCAGGGCCGGACAGCAGACCTGCTCGGTTGTCCGCCTACCTCCTACTGCAGGTATCCCTCTACCTCGGAGGTGGACCGAAGCTCGGCGCCGTCGGGGTTGGCCCCGAACTCGCGCCGGGCCCGGCGCTGGCGCAGCAGGTCCCATGCCTGGTCCAGGGCCTGCTCGAGCTGGGCGAGCTGGGCCTGCTCCTGCGCGGTGGACAGCTCGCCCGCCGCGGTGCGTGAGCGCAGCTCGTGCTCGGCTTCGACCAGTGCGCGAACCTCGCCGAGAATCTCGTGCTCGTCCATGCGTCGAGCCTAGCGCTGCCGGCCGGTTCGGCGTCCCGGACCGCTGGCGTTCTGGGTGCCGGCCAGCCCCGGGTCTGGGTACTTCGAGAACCCGTCCAGGCGGCGTGCAGACCTCGGTCCCGCTGCTGGCTGGGGAGCAGGTCGCCGGGTTGCAAGGCCCTGCGAGAGCTCGCTCGGGTCGCCAGGGGCGTGGACGTGGTCGCACTCGCTCGTGGCGCCCACAGCCGACTGCGGTCGCGGTGGTGAACCGGTCACCAGCGGGCACGGGTCGTTGCGTGCTGACCGACGACCTGGCCGGGCAGGTGGGCCAGGCCTGGGTGCGTGCGCAACGGCCAGAACGGGCGCATCAGGCGCAACGGGCGCGATGGGCACGACGGGGGTGTCGGGCGTACTGGCAGGGACGCCCCCTGACGTCGGCAAAACACCTTCGGGGCAGGCGGTGGACCCCCTGTTGGGGTGCTTGCCGGCGACGGCGAGGTGCCCGCGACGCGGGCGCGTCGCCCCGGTTGCGCTCAAGATCGCCTGGGCGTCGGTCGATGTGCGCAGCAGCCAGGATCAGCAGTCCCGGCGCGAGAGCTAGGGGGAGCGGTGGCCAAGCGCCGCGGCCGGATCGTTGTCGCGGTTGCGCTGCTGGGCACCCTTGCTGCTGTGATGCCGGCGACCGCCGCGAGGGCGACAACCGCGCTCGATCCGTTGCCGTTCTCCCAGCTCGCGGGGATGGTCGCCGACAGCCACGGTCACGTCTTCGTGACCGCCGGGTTCTACAGCCCCCAGACCCACGCCGGGAACGAAGTCTGGGTGTACGACACGAACGGGCACTACCAGACCACGATTCCCGGGGAGCCTGCGGCCAGCGGCCTGGTCCTGTCGGGCGACGGGCAGACCCTGTACGTGGCCGATGCCGGCGCCGCTCGGATATCGGCCGTCAGTACCAGCACGCTCACCGAGGTCGCCCAGTACCCGACGCCTCCTGGCTCGTGCCCGAGCTCGTTGGCGCTGGTAGGGACGAACCTGTGGTTCGCCGACGAGTGCGACACCAATGTCAACGCGACCATCGCCTCGGTGTCCACAGTCGGTGCCCCCGCGCAGGCGCTGTCCACGCCCACGTTCTACCGACCCCTGCTGCGGTCGGTCCCCGGCGATCCCGCGTCCCTGGTCGTCGGTGAACGCGACCTCCTCGTCCAGGGCCAGCAAAACGCGCGGCTGACCCGGCTGGACGTCTCCGGTGCGCCGGCTGTGGTGGCTGCCGCCGTGCTGCCTCACACTGCCGGCCTGGCCGACATGGCGCTGACCTCGACCGGTAGCGACGTCGTGCTCGCCTCCTTCCGACCGTCGGCCGCGCCCGCTGTGAAGACATCCGACTTCAGCACCGACGGCAGCTACTCGGCCGACCTGATGACGATGGCGGTTGCCACGACTGTGGCCAGCGGGGGGCTGCTGGCGGTGGGGGTCTCCTCGACTGTCCCGACCGTGGACATCTACCGGCAAGGCGTCGCCGAGCCGGTTGCCCGTTTCTCCACTGGCACTGTCGATCCCCTTACTGGTGCCGGCGACGTCACCCCCGGCGGCCTGGCGTGGTCACCCGCGGGTGACCGGCTCTTTGTGGTGACCGGCATGCCTTACCTGCACCTGCAGGTCATCGTCGACCCGACGCAGCCGAGCACGACGATCACGGCGGCCGCTCCTACCCCTCAGGACCAGGGCGCGGGCGGCCTGGCGACCGGGACGGTGACCCGTGGCGCAGTCCCGGTGGCTGGTGAGAGCCTGACCGTCTGGTACCAGGACCCGACGATGTCGTCGACCCTGGAGTTCGGATCCGTGGTCACCGACGCCAATGGAGCGTTCAGCTTCTCAACCGCCATCCCCGGGTTCCACTCCCCGGTGGCGGCGAGCGTCGAGTGGACAGTGGTCGATTCGGGTCCCGCCGGGGTTCTTGTTCCGTCCCAGTCGTTCACCGTGGTTCTGAACGCACCGCCGCCCCCGGGGCCCCCGACGGCGGTGTACGCAGTTGCCGGGCGCGGAGGAGTGCAGATCGGCTTCACCGAGCCGGCTCCGAACAGCTACTTCAACCCGACCTCCTACGTCGTGTTCCGCGGGACCTCGCCGACAACCTTGACACCGCTGCCCACCTTCACGTTCCTCGCCACCGCGTACGGGTGGGACGCCAACCCCGTCATCGGCGCCCGCTCCTACTACGCCGTGGCCGCGGTCAACGTCTCGGGTCAGGGCCCGCTGAGCGCCACCGTGTCAGCGGTCCCGTGGACGGCCTCGGACCAGGGCACCTTCGCGACGGTTTCTCCGGTCCGGCTGCTCGACACCCGGGCTCACGGGCCCGTCGGCCCCCACGGTGTCGCGACGGTGCAGGTGGCAGGGCAAGGAGGGCAGGGGTCGCAGGAGATCCCGAGCAATGCGACCGCTGCCGTGATCAACCTCACCGCCACTGGAGCCAGCGTCCCCACTTACCTGACGGCATTCGCGACCGGGCAGCCCCGGCCGTCCGCGTCGGCCATCAACGTGGTGCCCGGCCAGACGGTGGCGAACCTGGTCACGGTGCCGCTGGGAGTCGGCGGCCAGGTCGACATCTACAACGCATCAGGAAGCGTCAACGCGATAGTGGATGTGATCGGTTTCTACGCTGACTCGTTCGCGGCCAACTCCCGCCCTCAGGGGGCGTTCCATCCGGTGGTGCCGCAACGGGTGGCTGACACTCGCGTCTCGGGCCTGCCACTTGCAGGAAACGAGCAGCGTACGTTCTCCTACCCGATTGCTCCGCAGTCCGACGGGCACGAGACGGCGTTGCTCCTCAACGTAACCGTCGTGTCGCCCCAGACGTCGGGGTACCTCGCCGTCCCACCCAGCAACGCCAGCCCCACCACGTCGATCCTCAACTTCACCCCAGGACATACCGTCAGCAACGCCGTGATCGTTCCGGCCAGGTCACTGGGCCCGAACACGGCCGCGTTCGCGCTGATCAATGCGTCCGCGGGCTCGGTGCACGTGGTGGTCGACCTGGTCGGCTGGTACGACGACCTCACCCTCGCGGACGGTCTGCGGTTCCATGTGGTGACCTCGACGCGGATCGTCGACTCGCGCGTAGGAACCGGGGTCGCCTCCGCGTTGGGACCCGGCCAGCAGCGCGCCGTCGCGCTGCCCGCCGGGCTGGGAACGGCCAATACCGCCGCAGTGGTGATGAACGTGACAGCGGTGTCCCCGTCGGCGGCGACGTTCGTGTCCCTGTGGCCGGACGGCCTGGGGATGCCGGCGTCGTCGTTCCTGAACCCTGCCCGGGGTCTTACGACGGCCGGGATGGTCACCACTGGCCTGGGAACGTTGACCCGATCGTTCGACGTGTTCAACCGTTCAGGGTCGACCCAGGTCCTCGCTGACCTGACGGGCTACTTCGACGGCACGCTTCCCTTGGGGGCTCAGTAGATGTGGTCGCGGCGGTGAGGCATCCGCATCGGACATGCGAGGCAGTTGCAGCGGCATGAACGTCGGGTTTCGGTGACGCTGCACGCCGCGAGGACCGCGCTACGCCGCTACGCGCGCATCAGCCGGCCAGGCGGCGCGCTGGCCCGGCATGCGCGCTGACTGTGCGGCGAGCCGCACGGTCAACGGCTGATCGAGCTCATGTCTGCGTAACGGTCTCCGGCGGCGAACTTGCGGGCTGCGACCCTGTCGATCCTGGCCAGGTCCGCTACGGTCAGGTCGACGTCGGCCGCCCCGAGGTTCTCGGTCAGGTAGCTGATCGTCTTCGTCCCCGGGATCGGCACGATGTCGTCCCCCTGGGCGAGCAGCCAGGCGATGGCCAGCTGCGCAGGTGTGCAGCCCTTCTCGTCTGCGATCGCCTTGACCTGAGTCACCACGTCGAGGTTGCGCTGGAAGTTCTCGCCCTCGAAACGCGGGTTGAACCGGCGGAAGTCGCCCTCGGGGAGGTCTTCGATGCTGGCCAGCCGTGCCGTCAGGAACCCTCGGCCGAGCGGGCTGTAGGCCACGAAGCCGATGCCGAGCTCGCGGGTGACGGCAAGGATCTCGTCTTCGGGGTCGCGGGTCCACAGGCTGTACTCAGTCTGAAGCGCGGTGATGGGGTGGACCGCGTGCGCCCGCCGGACTGTCTGCGGCGCTGCCTCAGACAGTCCCAGATGTCCCACCTTGCCGGCAGCCACCAGCTCGGCCATGGCACCGACGGTCTCTTCAATCGGCACAGTGGGGTCGACCCGGTGCTGGTAGTACACGTCGATCCGCTCCACACCGAGGCGAGCCAGCGAGGCGTCGCAGGCCGCCGCTACATACTCCGGTCGGCCGTTGATCCCCACCCGGGAGCCGTCGGCCCGGCGCTCGACACCGAACTTGGTGGCCAGCACCACCTCGTCGCGCCGTCCGGCGATCGCCCGCCCGACCAGTCGTTCGTTGGTGAACGGGCCGTACATGTCCGCGGTGTCCAGGAAGGTGCAGCCACGGTCCAGCGCGGTCCGGATCACCGACATCGACTCGTCGTCGTCACCCGGACCGTAGAACTCGCTCATCCCCATGCAGCCCAGGCCCACTGCGCTGACGCTGAGCCGATCGGGGCCGAGAAGTCGGGTGTGCATGCTGGCTCCCTTTCATGGGCGGCTGCGGTCGGCGAGGACACTTTTGCCCGTCGTTTGCCCGTCGTTGTCCGTCGTTGCCCGTCGAATCTATGTCGGCTGCGCCACAGAGTCGATGCGACGCTCGACCCGCGGGCATCCCGCCCGGCCGGCTGACCACACCGGCCGGGCGGGATGCGCCTGGGCCGCCTGTCGTCGGGCCCTGGCCGAGGTGGCGCGAAAGCGCCCCTGGCTGGCGGGCCGTCAGCGACGTGACGCCGCCCCTGTGACGTCCGTCGTGCTGCCGAAGATGCGGCGCCCGAGGCGCTGGCGGCACCGGCCAGCAAACCACCTGCCCGTCCCGGCGCGGACCTGGATCGGGCCACGCACCGGCGCCTTGCTCCGGCCGGCTCCGGGTGGCCGCAGCCGGCCCGTGCGGCTCGAGCCGCCAGCGCCCCCGTGACTGGCCGCGGCGGTAGCCTGCGACACGTGGCGCTCACGCAAGAGGTGCTGCTCGACCACCTCACCGTCGACGCGCGCGCGGTGGCCGGTCTCATCCCCGACGTGGCTCTGTCAGCGCCGGTGCCCAGCTGCCCCGGCTGGACGATGGTCGATCTCGTCGGGCACTTAGGGTCGGTTCACCGCTGGGCGGCCGAAGTGGTGCGAACCCGCGAGGTTGCCGAGCGGCCGGGTGCGCCCGTCGACCCCGGGGCGCTGGCGAGCTGGTTCGCTGCCGGCGCCGAGGAGCTGCTCGCGACACTGCGCGCCACCGAGCCGGGTCAGCCGTGCTGGGGCTTTGGACCGCCGCCTCGGCTCGTCGACTTCTGGCCTCGCCGGCAGGCCCTGGAGACCGCGGTCCACCGGTGGGACGCCCAGGGCTGCGCGGGTCAGGCCTCAGTGATCGCGCCGGACCTGGCGCAGGACGGCGTCGACGAGGTCGTCGCGGTGCTGCACCCACGCCAGGTGCGCCTCGGCCGGACCGAGCCACTGCCCGCGCCGCTGGGCCTGGTCGCCGCCGAGACCGGCATGCGATGGGTGCTGGGCGCCGACCCGGCCCGCCGCGACGAAGTGGCCGCGACGGTGACTGCACCGGCGCAGACCTTGTTCCTGATGCTGTGGAGGCGCGTCGCGCTGGAGTCGTCGTCGGCGAGCGTCGAGGGCGACGATGTGGTGGTACGGGCCGCCTTCTCCAGCGCGCTCACCCCCTAGGCCACCAGGCCCACCGCATACCTGGTCCGAAGTCACCGGCAGGCAGCGTCCAGTGCGCTGCGCCAGGCGGCGCCGAAAGTCTGGTCCAGGCCGTAGGCGTTGGTTGCGGTCGACGTCGGGACGCTGATGGTCAGGGTCAGGGTCGGCCATCGCACCGACCCGGCGGCCAGGCAGTCCAGGACCCTCCAGTGCAGGGCCAGCGTGGCGATGTGCCCGCGGTCGACCGTCACCAGGTCACCGATCGTGCCCAGCGCGACGCTGGATGGGCCACCGCCCAGCAGGACGACCGACGCCGGCGCGTCGCCGACGTTGGCCACCGCCACAGTGGCGGTGATCTGGTGCGCGGGCCCGACGCGCATCGATCCGAGCACATAGGTCGGGTAGATCGTGGCTGATGCCGATGCCACCCCGCAGGCCGCGTGCCGGGCGTCGTCGACCAGGCTGCCCAGCGGCGCCAGAGGCAGGTCGACCACCTCAGTCGGGCGTCCAGCCGACCCCAACGTCACCGCCAGCTCGTCGGCGGGCCTGGCGTTCAGCGCGGCGGGGCAGCTCACGAGCTCGGCAACGGTGACCACGGCGCTGAGGTCGGGGGCCAAGGTCAGCGCAGAGATCGGGTGCTGACCGGCGAGCGCCGGCTCCGCATGCATTCCGGCCTGGTCCAGCTCGGTGGACAGGACCTCGACCGCGCGGGTTCCGTAGTTCACCAAGGTCAGCGTGAGGCTGAACTCGCCGGGACGGGTCGAGAAGCTGTACTGGTCGAGCAGGAGCTGGACCTGAGGCGTCGCCCGCGCCGGCGTCGGCTTGAGGTGGGTTGCAGCCGGCGCGGCGCCGGTGGACCCGCTGACGGGCGGATGTCGGTTGACCAGTGCCGCGACCAGGACGAGCACCCCGACCGCCAGCGCGTAGCTGATCGTTCGGGTCCCGCGGCCCAGGCGGGGCCACAGCGACCAGCCGGGCCGTGATCGCTCGGCGCCGTTGGGCCGGGCGGACGATCCAGGGTCCTGCAGGAGATCCCTGTCGCTCCAGATCGGGGGATCCGGTCGGGAGTCGCTCATGTCGCTCACGGTACGTCCGCGCCGGCGCCGGCGCACGGGCTCGACGTCGGGTCAGCCGCCCGCGGACGTCGGCGCGGCCACCATCTGGTTGAACAGCTCGTCCAACGTCGCCGCGGGGGAGGAGGAGAGCCCGGTGTGGACCGGCGACGTCTGCAGGACCGTGCTGCGGGGGGCTACCAGCCAGCGGAACCGGTCGCCGGCGGATCGCGTCGCGTTCACCCCGGCACTGGCCTCGCCCGCGCACAGAGCCCGGACAGCCTGCAGGTGGCGGCGGGCGGTGTCCACATCGACGCTGGAGTCCAGCGCCAGCGCGCGGCTGAAGTCGTCGGTGGTCTGCGCGCCCAGGTAGTTCAGCCCCTGGCAGTAGACAAGCACCCCGACGTTGACGAACTCGCACCGCTCGACCCTGGGGACAAGTCGAAGCACGGCCCACTCATACGCGTAGGCCACGACTCACCTCCACGGCCTCGAGCCAGGCCTCGGGAGAGGCCACCCGGGCCGCCAGCACATCCGCATAGGCCTGCCTGGCGGCCTGCGCGGAGTCGAAGGCGTTGTCTTCGGCGAGCCAGCTGTCGGGAACCAGGTCGGTCACCTCGCGCAGGAGGGCTGTCGTCACCCGAGGCGCCAGCGCCGCGTGGGCCGCCGGAAGTGATCCGGCCACCGGCAGGAGCACGTGGTCACGGGCCCCGGGGTATGCGGTGGCTGCCGGGTCGGCCTGCGCCGACCAGTTGTGCTGGAAGTACAGGGCCGCCCCGTGGTCGATGAGCCAGAGCCCGCCGTGCCAGCGCAGCAGGTTCGGGTTGCGCCAGGACCGGTCGACGTTCTGGACCAGCGCGTCGAACCAGAGCACCTGCGCGGCCAGGTCCGCGTCGACCCCGTCGACGCTGATGTCCAGGCCCAGGGAGCCTGGCAGGTAGTCCATCGCGAGGTTGTCACCCACGCTGGCGCGCAGCAGGTCCTGCACCTCCTGGTCCGGCTCGGCGGGCGCCAGGTCCGCCCCCAGCCGCGCGATGACCACCTCGGGGACCGGCAGGCCCAGACGTCGGCCCAGCTCGCCGACGATCACCTCCGCGATCAGCGCCTTGACGCCTTGTCCCGCGCCGCGGAACTTCAGGACGTAGGTGCCCAGGTCGTCGGCCTCCACCAGCGCCGGCAGTGACCCTCCCTCGCGCAGCGGCAGGACGTACCGCGTGACGGCCACCCGACGCAGCTGCTCGGGGCCGTCCACGCGGGCCAGGCTAGCCGTTGCCGGCGCCACGCTCCGGGTCGCCGCCGAGGAGCGCTCGTGGCGCGCCGAGCCGAGCTGAGGGGTGGTCGAGGACTTCGCGCACCACCAGGCCGGCGCCCCCGAGGATCGCCGCGTCCGGCCCGAGCGCGGAGACCGTGACCGTCACCGGGGACCAGCGGTGCGCCAGGACGCGTGCCGCGATCTCCCGCTCGACCGGGCCCTGCACCCACGGGGCGAGCGTCGCGTACAGGCCGCCGAGGACGATGGTGTGGACGTCGATCAGGTTGACCACGCCCGCCACGGCCACGCCCAGTGCCCTTCCGGCCCGCTCCAGCGCGGCCAGCAGAGGCGGGTGACCGGCTCGGGCGCGCGCCACCAGCAGTTCCAGGCCGGGACCTGCGGCCATCGTCGTGCCGGCCGGCACCGCAAGCCGGGCCGCGCGCAGGATCGCCTCCTGCCCGGCCAGCTGCTCCAGGCAGCCGCGGGATCCGCAGGCGCAGGCCGGACCGTCGTCGGGGTTGATGGCCAGGTGCCCTATCTCTCCACCCCAGCCGTGCGCCCCCCGGAAGAGCCGACCGTCGAGCACGATGCCCGCTCCGACGCCGATCTCGCCCGAGATCTGGACAAAGCTCGAGGCGCCTCCTGCGCCCCCCCGGTACAGCTCGCCCAGGGCCGCGAGGTTGGCCTCGTTGTCGACGCCCAGGCTCAGCCCGGCCAGGCGCGGGTCCCGGCGAAGGGGTCCCAGCACGTCACGGTCCTGCCAGCCCAGGTTCGGCGCCACCCGGAGCAGCCCTTCTTCGGACTCGACCAGGCCCGGAACGGCCAGCCGGGCACCGACCACGGTCGCACCGGCGGCGCGCGCCACACTCACCGCGTCGGCCGCGAGGTCGGCGAGGTCGGCCAGGACGGCCCGCGGCGACCGGCCACGCTGGTCGGCCAGCACCACGTCCCGGTGGCGGACGGCTCCGGAAAGGTCGACGGCGCAGGCCGCCAGGTAGTCGACATTGATCTCCAGACCCACCCCGGCGGCCCCGTCGGGGTCGAGCACCAGCCCGGTCGCCGGGCGGCCGGCGCCGGCCGAGGCGATCGGGACGAGCTCGCGGACGAGCCGGCCGGCGACCAGGGTGTCCACCAGCGCCCCGGCGGTCGACCGGGTCAGTCCGGTGGCCGCGGCGATGTCGGCACGTGACATCGGGCTGGCCGCGGCCGCGATGTGATGCATGGCCAGCGCGAGGTTGTTCTCGCGCAGGCTGCCCTGGCGCGCCGGCCGCACGCGCGAGACGGTGGGGACCGGGTCCGCCGTGGCCGTCACGGGCCTTGACACTGCCACACCCGCGGAATAAGTTCAACCAACAGACAAACCTGAGAGCAGGAGCCGGTCATGGTGCTCGAGCCGACCCGTGAGGATCACTTCAGCTTCGGTCTTTGGACCGTCGGGTGGCAGGCCCGCGACCCCTTCGGGGACCCGACCCGCGCACCGCTGGACCCCGTCGAGTCGGTGCACCGCCTCAGCGACCTCGGAGCATGGGGGGTCAGCTTCCATGACGACGACGTCGTTCCTTTCGGATCGTCGGACGCCGATCGCGACGGGCACCTCAAGCGGTTGCGGGCAGCTTTGGACGAGACAGGGCTGGTCGTGCCGATGATCACGACGAACCTTTTCACCCATCCGGTCTTCAAAGACGGCGGCTTCACCAGCAATGACCGGTCGGTGCGGCGGTTCGCCCTGCGCAAGGTCATCCGCAACCTTGACCTGGCCGCTGAGCTCGGCGCGCAGACCTATGTGTTCTGGGGTGGCCGTGAGGGCACCGAGACCGATGCCGCCAAGGACATCCGGGTGGCCCTGGACCGCTACCGCGAGGGCATCGACACCCTGGCCGCCTACGTCACCGAGCGCGGCTACGGGATCCGGTTCGCTCTGGAGCCCAAGCCCAACGAGCCGCGCGGGGACATCCTGCTGCCGACCATCGGGCACGCCCTGGCCTTCATCTCCACCCTGGAGCACCACGAGATGGTGGGCGTCAACCCCGAGGTCGGTCACGAGCAGATGGCCGGCTTGAACTTCGTGCACGGGATCGCCCAGGCGTTGTGGCAGGGCAAGCTCTTCCACATCGACCTCAACGGCCAGCATGGACCGAAGTTCGACCAGGACCTGACCTTCGGCCACGGTGACCTGATCAGCGCGTTCTTCTTGGTCGACCTGCTGGAGACCGCCGGGTACGCAGGACCACGGCACTTCGACTACAAGCCGCTTCGCACCGAGGACACCGACGGGGTGTGGGCGTCGGCGGCGGCAAACATGCGCACGTACCTGCTGCTGCGGCAGCGGGCGGCCGCGTACAGGGCCGACCCCCAGGTGCAGGCCGCCATGCTTGCCTCCCGCCAAGATCAGCTCGCCCGCCCGACGTTGGCCGCCGGGGAGACCGTCGCGGACCTGATCGCCGACCGCAGCGCCTTCGAGGACTTCGACGCCGGCGCCGTCGCGGCCCCCGGGTACGCGTTCACCCAGCTCGACCAGCTGGCAGTCGAACACCTGATGGGGGCGCGCTAGCGGTCCGCCAGCGCGGTGGCGCCAGCCGTGCTGAGCCTGCACCCCGCCCAACACCGCGCCGCCAGTGTGGTGCACCCGTTGCACCTGTGGTGCAACTGTGGTGCCCCTGGTCGTGCCCAACGGCACGCGGGGAGAACGCGGTTGTCATGGCCTGGGGGCGGCCCGGCACCGGTCGAGCTCAGCCGGAGTCGCGAACGACCAGGTGCGCGTTGAGGATGACCCGCAGGTCGACAGGCTCGTGCCTGATCCTGGCCAGCAGGATGCGGACCATCGCGTGGCCCATCGCCTCGACCGGTTGGTGGACCGAGGTCAGCATCGGTGAGCTGTACCGGGCCATCGGCGAGTCGTCGAAGCCGATGACAGCGATGTCGTCCGGAGCCTTCAGCCCGCGTGACGCGATCGCCCGCAGGGCCCCCAGGGCCATCGGGTCCGACGCAGCGAAGATCGCGTCGATCGGCTGCCCGCGGTCGAGCAGGGCCTGCGTCGCGTCGTAGCCGCTGGGCTCACTGAAGTCGCCATAGCCGACCATGTCCTCGTCCGCCGAGATCCCCGCACGCTCAAGCGCCCGCCGGTAGCCCTCCAGGCGTCCCAGGCCAGCGCTCATGTCCAGCGGCCCGGCGATGGTGGCGATGTGCCGGCGCGAGGAGCGCAGCAGGTGCTCCACGGCCAGGACCGCGCCGGCTGCGTTGTCGACGTCGACGTAGCTGATGGGCTCGACACCGGCCGGGCGACCACCGAGCACCGCAGGCAGCCCGCGGGCCTGCAGGATCTGTGGCAGCGGGTCGTCGCCGTGCAGGGACAGCAGCAGGACGCCGTCGACGTGCTGCGGGGTCAGGAACCGCTCCAGCCTGGACCGCTCAGCCTGTGTCTGGGCGATGGTGAGCAGCAGCTGGTGCTGGGACCCGGTCAGGGCCGCGCTGACCCCTCGTACGATCCGGGCGAAGAATGGCTCACCGAAGAACCGCTCGTCGGACTCCGAGACCACCAGCGCGACGGAGTCGGTCAGCCTGGTCACCAGCGACCTCGCAGCCCTATTGGGGACGTATCCGAGCGCTTCGATGGCGGCGAGCACGGCGGTGCGCGCGGACTCGCTGACCTGGCTCGATCCGTTGATCACCCGTGAGGCGGTGCCGCGACCCACGCCGGCCCGAACAGCCACGTCCTCCAGGGTGGGGGCGCGGTGCGACTGAGCGGCCATGGGGGTGAGTATGACGCTTTCGGCAGACTCGTTGACAGGCGCCGCGCGCTGCCCCACCCTGGACGGGAGCGCTCCCATAACCTCGCTGTCACTGAGGCGGGTGGGTTGTCGCCGGTGGTCCGTCGCTGGGTCACGAGTGGCGCGTGACCCAGCGACGGCTCGCAGGGCGGTCATGCCCGGGGTCGACTCCGCCGTGGTGGCGCGGGGCGCGCGGCAGGACCGCTGGTCGCCGGTGCGCGGCAAGGGAGTGCGGCAGGACCAGACGGCTCACTCAGGCGATCTCGTACAGGTCCGTCGACCCGGGGCCGACCGGCCGCGATGCCCACTCGTCGCGGGTGCCTACGGCGAGCCGGGCCAGGACCACGGCGGCCCCGGCGATCGAGGTGACCGCGTAGACCTTGTCGGCCAGCACGTCGGCCACCACGCCGTACAGGCCGAACACCGCGCCGTCCGCGGCCAGCACCACCCAGGTCTGCACGGCAAGACCCGAGACGTCCGGGGAGCGCCAGGCCGTGGCAGCCGCAGGAGCGACGAACCACAGGATCGAGCAGCCCAGGACGAGGTCGATCAGGTGAGACCCGTAGAGCCGGTCGACCGCGGCGGTGAGCAGCAGGAGCGTCGCCCAGACCAGCGGCAGCTTGGCCGCCAGGCGCTGGCCGGCGCGCATGGCCAGCACGATCGTCGCCACGGTCGCCGGCAGGCCGGCCGCCGAGGCGAGCACCACCCAGGGCTTGCCGTGCGCGACGCCGTAGACGGTCCAGGCGGTGAGGCTGATGGCGCTGTTGGCCAGGCTCTCCACGCTCAGCCCCGCTGTTGCGCCGTCGCGGCGCAGCTTGATCAGCTGCGGGAGGGCGAACCAGGTGGCCAGGACGACACTGACGAGACCGATGACATCAACCAGGGACAGGCCAAGCACGTGCGGGGAGTACACGACACACCTTTTCTTCAAGCCTTGCCTTGCCGGACTTCCATGACGAGCGCCGGGCACCGGTGGTGCGGCGGCGTGTAACGGACCGAGGATCCGGGCGGTAAGGCCCGGATCCTCGGTCGTACGTGCCTTGTGATGATCTCATCCGACCCCCATGCGACTCCACCGAATATCGGTGACTCGGGCGTGAGATGTCTCACCGGCTATCCGGGAAGCATCCCGGCGGCTTCCACGTCGGCGGTCTCGGGCGCCGCCGCGACGGTCTTCAGCGGTACGTCACGCATCAGCCAGGACATCGCGAAGGCCACGGCCACGAACGGCACCGCGTACAAGAACACGTGCGTCAGGGCGTCGGCGAACGACGTGATCACCCCGGTCCGGATGGGCTCGGGCAGGCCGCGGATCGAGGCCACGCTCAACGCGTGCGGGCCGAGGTGACCAGCAGCACCGGGGACGTGGGTCGCCAGCGACGAAGTCAGCTGGGCGTTGAACACCGACCCGAACACCGCGATGCCTACCGACCCGCCGACGGACCGGAAGAAGGTCACCGTCGAGGTCGTGACCCCCAGGTCGCTGCGCTGGGAGGTGTTCTGGGCAGCCAGGATGAGCACCTGCATCACCAGTCCGATGCCCACACCGAGCACCACCATGTAGCCCATGGTCACTGCCCTGGGCGTCGACGGTGACATCGTGGACAGCATGAACATGCCCACCGTGGCGATCGCGGTTCCCGCTACGGGGAACCACCGGTAGCGACCCGTCCTGCTGATCACCTGCCCCGACCCCAGGGAGGCCACCAGCAGCCCGCCCATCAGCGGCAGCATCGTCAGCCCCGAGCCGGTCGCTGACGCACCGGAGGCCAGCTGCAAGAACAAAGGCAGGTAGCTGATGACGCCGAACAGGGCGAAGCCGATCATGAAGCTCATCCCGGAGGCAAGGGCGAAGGTGCGTCCCCGGAACAGTCGCAGCGGCATGACCGGCTCGCTGGCACGCCGCTCGATGATCACGAAGGCGCCGACCAGCACCGCGACGGCGACACCCAGCGCCGCGATGGTCGCCGACCGCCACGGGTACTGGGAGCCGCCCCACGTGGTCAGCAGGACCAGGGCCGCGACGGCGCCGGTGAGCGCCAGCGATCCCAGGTAGTCGATCTTCGGCTTCACCGCGCTGGCCGAGTTGTGGAGCACCGAGCTGGTGACGACCAGGGCGAACAGCCCGATCGGGATGTTGACGTAGAAGACCCAGTGCCAGGACAAATGGTCGGTGAAGAATCCGCCGATCAGCGGGCCCAGGACGCTCGCGGCGCCGAAGGTCGCACCGAACAGGCCCTGGTAGCGGCCACGGTCCCGTGGCGGGACGACGTCGGCGACGATGGCCATGGCCAGGACCATCAGGCCGCCGGCCCCCAGGCCCTGGACCGCACGGAAGCTGATCAGCTCGGTCATGTTCTGCGACAGTCCGGACAGGGCCGATCCGACCAAGAAGATCGAGATGGCGATCTGGAACAGGTACTTGCGGCCGAACAGGTCACCGAGCTTGCCGTACAGGGGCGTGGACACAGTCGCGGTTAGCAGGTAGGCAGTGGTGACCCACGCGATGTGGGTCAGCCCGCCAAGGTCGCCGACGATGCTGGGCAGGGCGGTGGCGACGATGGTCTGGTCCAGGGCCGCCAGGAGCATCCCGAGCAGCAGCCCGGACATGATCACCAGGATCTGCCGGTGGGTCAGCTCGGAGCCAGCGTCGGGGCGCCGGCTGCGGACACGTGCGTTCATCAGGTCTTCCCTAGGGCTGTGGACGGGTGCGCGGTGGGGAGTAGGCGGTGCAGGCGGGCGACCGAGGCGGGTCGAGCGACGAGCTCACGTTTGCTTGGCTGACCTGGCGTCCGCCGCGGGCGGCGACGTCCCGGAAGCGTCAGTAGCGTGTCGAGCTGGCGACGCAGAGGGTGCGGTGCCCCCGGGGCCCACAGGGCCCGCCGTGCCCGCCGTGCCCGCGGGTCCCGCGGTGCCCGCCGTGCCCGCCGTGCCCGCCGTGCCCGCCGTACCCGCGGCGGGTGGCGCGGGAAGCCCCGCGGCGATCTGGGCGAATGCCTGGTCGACCATGACCGCGAGCCCGACGTCGCCTGGGCCGCTGAGCCAGGCGGCGACGGTGGTTCGCATGGCCGTGCTGGCGACGGCGACGAGCAGTGCGGGGTATGGGTCGAGGTCGGGGTCGGTGCCCAGCCGGGCGGCGATGCCTTCGGTCAGGACGCGGTCGAACGTGGCGGCGACCGAGAGGTAGACCGGCTGAAGTGATGGGCAGCCTTTGACCAGGCGCATCCGGGCCCGCAGGTCCGTCCCGCTTTCCACCATGGTGGCCGCGCGTCCCAGCATCAGCTGGCGTAGTGACTCCAGGGGAGCTTCGCCGGTCGGGCGCTCGGCCAGGCGTCGGGCCAGCTCGGGCGCTGCCGACGGGTCCGGCCCGATCAGGGCGTCCTCCTTCGAGGCGAAGTAGTTGAAGAACGTTCGGGTCGAGACCTCGGCCCCGGCCGCGATGTCCTCCACAGTCACCTGCTCGACGCCTCGCTCGGTCGCGAGCTGCAGGGCCACCTCGCGCAGCCGTTGCCGGGTCCGCACCTTCTTGCGTTCGCGCAGTCCCGGCTCGGAGTGGGTGATCGTGGCGCTCATGAAAGGATGGTCCCACAAAGATGCACATCGTGCAAATTTGCTCAACATGCAAAGTCGGGTCGCTGCGGCCGTGGGCCGATTTCTCGCTACGGTTGAGCCCGCGGCGGGCGCCGTGGAGCGTCAGGAGGACCGACGGATGGCTGTCCACCCTCGTGCCGGGATGCCGGCGGCCGCGACGGACCTGGTGGACGTCGCGCGACTGGTGACCGCGTACTACAGCGAGCACCCTGACCCGTCCGTCCCAGCCCAGGCGGTGGCGTTCGGAACCTCCGGCCACCGGGGCTCGTCGCTGTCCGCGTCGTTCAACGAGGACCACATCATCGCCACGAGCCAGGCGATCTGCGACTACCGGGCGATGGCCGGGACCGACGGTCCACTGTTCCTCGGCAAGGACACCCACGCGCTGTCCGAGCCCGCCTGGGTGAGCGCACTGGAGGTCTTCGCGGCCAACGACGTCCGGGTGCTGGTGGACAGCCGCGACGGGTACACCCCGACGCCGGCGCTCTCGCTGGCCGTGCTGACGCACAACCGTGGCCGTACAGCGGGGCTCGCCGACGGGGTGGTGGTCACCCCGTCGCACAACCCGCCCACCGACGGCGGCTTCAAGTACAACCCCCCGGACGGGGGGCCTGCAGGCGCTGACATCACCGGGTGGATCCAGGACCGCGCGAACGCGCTGCTGGCGGCAGGCCTGGCCGGGGTCGCGCGGGTGCCTCTGGCCAGGGCACGCGCGGCGGACACGACAGGGACGTATGACTTCCTGCACGCCTACGTCGACGACCTGCCCGCGGCGGTCGACCTCGAGGCGGTCCGGGCGGCCGGGGTCCGCATCGGCGCGGACCCGCTCGGCGGTGCCAGCGTCGACTACTGGGGGGTGGTCGCCGAGCAGCACGGCCTGGACCTGACGGTGCTCAACCCGCTGGTCGACCCCACGTGGCGGTTCATGCACCTGGACTGGGACGGCAAGATCCGGATGGACTGCTCCTCGCGGTTCGCCATGGCCGGGCTCATCGAGTCCCGTGCCGACTTCGACCTGTCCACCGGGAACGACGCCGACGCCGACCGGCACGGGATCGTCACCCCCGATGCCGGGCTGCTCGACCCGAACCACTACCTGGCTGTCGCCATCGAGTATCTATTCTCGCACCGGCCAGGTTGGCCGGTCGACGCCGCGGTCGGAAAGACGCTGGTGAGCTCCGGGATGATCGACCGGGTCGCCGCGGGCCTGGGCCGCCGGCTCGTCGAGGTGCCGGTGGGTTTCAAGTGGTTCGTGCCGGGCCTGCTGGACGGGTCCGTGGCCTTCGGGGGCGAGGAGAGTGCCGGCGCGTCGTTCCAGCGCCGCGACGGCACCGTCTGGACCACCGACAAAGACGGGCTGCTGCTGTGCCTGCTGGCCGCCGAGATCACCGCCGTCACCGGGCGGTCGCCCGGTGAGCACTACCGGGACCTGGCCGACCGGTTCGGCGACCCCTCCTACGCCAGGGTCGACGCCCCGGCCAGCCGCGCGCAGAAGGCCGTCCTGGCCCGTCTGTCACCCGAGCAGGTGCGCGCCACCGAGCTCGCCGGGGAGCCGATCACGGCCAAGCTCACCACCGCGGCCGGCAACGGTGCGGCCATCGGGGGCCTGAAGGTGACGACGCGGTCGGGCTGGTTCGCGGCCCGCCCGTCCGGCACAGAGGACGTCTACAAGATCTACGCCGAGAGCTTCATCGGGCCAGAGCACCTGGCTCTGATCCAGTCGCAGGCGCGGGAGGTGGTCTCTGCCGCGCTGGCCACCTGAGAGCGGACCGCCGCCACCGCGTACCACCCGCTACCGCCGCGCGGCGGCTCGCCGCGGTCAGTCGCGATGTCCAGGCTCCCTCTCAAAGGCGGACAGAAGGCCGGGCAGGGCAGTCTCAGCGCATGCCAGCGCTTCGCCCAGCGGCACGTCCGGCACCCGGTAGGCGCCATGGCCGCCAGCGGTCGTGGCCGTCAGGGTCGCCAGCCCGACCCGTCGCTGGAAGAACGACTGCCTGATCCGCCAGCCGATGATCGCGTCGGTGCGCAGCGCGGCCGTCCTGCGGTCGATCGAGCCGTGCCGGGTCACCAGGTAACCGGCGCCGGACCTGCGCCCGGCCGGTGTAGCGCCCGGTCCCAGGTGCCCCGGACCCGGCGCGATGAGCACCGCGTGGCCAAGGCCCCGGTAGCGGTCGGCGGCCAGCGCGGCGGCGGCCGGAACGGCCAGCGCCGCCAGCCACCAGAGCCACGATGGCCAGCCGGCCAGGACCTGCCCGGCGGCCAGGCACGCGAACAGGCCCAGGACGGCGGCCTGCGCCCGCAGGTAGCGCCGCCGCATGGCGGCCCGCCCGTGGGCCGTCAGGGGCGCCAGCGTCGGGTCCGGTGCGCGCAGGACCAGGCCGGCGACCCGGTGGGCCAGGGCTGCCGGCGAAGGGGGCTGCAGCAGCTCCCCACCGCGGTCGCTTCCGCGGTTGGCTCGCATCCCGGTCGCGATAGCGACCAGCCGGGCACCGCTGACCAGCCGCAGGAGCAGTGGCTCTCGGACCTCCACCCCGCGCAGGCGTCGCTCCTCCAGCGACACTGAGCGAGTGGTGAGAAGGCCGCGCTGCACGTGCAGGGACCCTCCCTGGTGCCTGGTCAGGGCGAACCCCCAGAACGCCAGGAGGTACCCGGCGGTCGACAGCGCCGAGGCGAGGACGAGCAGCGTGGCCAGCACCACGACCACCAGCACGGGCAACGACGTGCGAGACAGCCAGCCCGCAAAGCTGCGCACCTGGCCGACCTGTCCCGGGTCGATGTGCGCCTCGTTGAGCAGGTGCAGGAGGTAGCCGGTGACCGCCCCGACAGTCGCCAGGCCAGAAAGGGTGAACGGCGCGAAGCGCACCCAGCGGGGGTCGAACAGCGACAGCACGTACTCACTCGCCGCGGCTGTGGCGGTCGCGGTTGCGGTGGCTGTGGCGGTTGCGGTGGCTGTGGCGGTGGCTGTGGCGATGCTCAGGGGTAGCC
>Ga0209068_10000021_pt1 | contig 125685 bp, 125 predicted proteins | sample ColStrG_CSR_2012_FD_187200 | JGI IMG/M metagenome (GOLD analysis project Ga0209068, IMG submission 187200) | Freshwater sediment microbial communities in response to fracking from Pennsylvania, USA - Cold Stream Run_MetaG_CSR_2012 (SPAdes)... | ecosystem: Environmental > Aquatic > Freshwater...
GATCAATTGGCAGCAGTTTGGCAGCAGTTTTGGCAGCAGTTTTAGGACGGGGTACCGGTGCTGCGCCACAGGACCCGGCCCATCCGGTCGGCGGCTTCCTGCTGCAACTCGTGAGCGACGTGGCTGTAGGTGCCGAGCGTCAGCGTGATCTGAGAGTGGCCGAGCATCTCCATGACCACCCGCGCGGGGACGCCTTGGGCGAGGAGCAGGCTCGCCGCTGTGTGTCGGGCGTCGTGGAGCCTAGCTTTGCGCACGCCGGCCGAGACCAGGAGCTGTTGCCAGTCCTGGTAGTCGCGACTCGGGTCGACCGGGCGGCCGTTCGGTTGGGTGAAGACGAGCCCGTGCTCGTTTCGCCAAAGAACTCCGGCGGCGAGGCGCTCCTCGGCTTGAGCCGCGCGATGAGCGCGCAGCGCGTCGACGAGCGGACCCGGCAGGCTGATCACGCGGCGACCGGCGCGGCTCTTCGGCCGTACGATGACGAGGCCCTTGCCGGTCTGGCGCTGTAGGGCGTGCCGGACGGCGAGCGTGCCCGCGTCCAGGTCGATCGCGTTCCACGGCAGCCCCAGTGCCTCGCCCTGTCGTAGGCCGAGCGCAAGCGCTACGGACCAGCGGGGACTATTTCGCTGCTGGCTGGCCGCGACGAGAACTCGGCGGGCCTCGTCAGCGGTGAGCGGCTGCACCTCGTCACGTTGGATGCTGGGGGTGTCGACTAGGGCACACACGTTGCGAGCGACCCTTCCTCGTGGCATCGCCACCTTCAGCGCTCGCGACAGAACTCGTTGGCACTGAACAACTGTGGATGGCGCGAGGCACTCAGCGAGGAGCTTGTCGCGCCAGGCTTCCACCTGTTCGGGCTGGAGGCGGTTGAGCCGGTAGCGGCCGAGTGTGGGGACGATCCGCGTCCGGACCTTGCTGCGGTAGCCCTCAAGCGTCGAGGGTCGGACCTTCGCTGAGGCGATGTGGTCGAGCCAGTGAGTCAGCCAGGCCTCGACCGTCGGCGGACGCCCATCGGTGCTGATCGGGAGGCCGTCTTCGTTGCGTCGCTGAACCAGACGTAGCCGTTGGACGACGTCATCCCTGGCCTTCGCCGAAACGTACTTGCGTCAGCCGTCGGCAAGAACGTCGGGTGCGGCCGCCCGAGCGGGGCGTCGGTCAGCGGGTCGCGACCCTGCCCGAACAGCGCACCCACCGCCTCCTGGGTGACCGCCGCACCGGGACGGATGCCCAGGTCGTCGCCCAAGCCGATCAGTCCCGCGCCCATCCACCGTCCCGCCGGGTAGCCGTGCGCCGCGTAGTACGACGTCAACGGCTCCGCCGCGGACCGCTGCAGGTCCCCGCAAGCGATATGACGCAGCAGGTACCGAAACCCCGACCCGGCGGACAACCGGTGCATCGACATCAACGAGACCTCCGGCAGAGGTCCCCCACACCGGTGGTGGATACACCCCTACACAAGGAGGTGTCCCAGAACAGGGGGCACACCCGGGGTCAGCCGAAGAGAGTTCCGCCACGGACGAAGATGGACGCGGGCGCACAGAACCCGCCCCGCGCCAACCACCCCTGGTGCAAGACGAGTCCAGATCCAAGCAGAGGGTGACGCCAGCAGCGTCGCAGACAGGAATCGCCGAGCGTGCTCGGAGCGGGATTTCGGGGTTCAGGCTCGGGGCCAAGCCAACGGCGAGGGGCGGCTCGCTTGGCTAGCGAGGCCGTGGCGGCTTCAGATCTGTGACGATAGGGATCGTGCCGTGCCACCGAGCCTTCCATGGTCGGAGCCCGGCATCCGCGTACTTCCGTGACAAGTTGGCTCAGGCGGGCCGGCGGCGGAGGAGCAAGACGCTCGCACCAAGGAGGAGCGCGGACAGGATGGTGAGCCACCCGAACTCGATCCACTGGAACGTCCAGTAGCGGCTGCCGGGCTGGTAACTCGTCAACTGTGTGTAGCCATGCTGGGTTAGGTATTGGACGGGGTCGATCGTGCCGCTTCCGGGTCCGGCTACGATGTTCCCGCCACCGTCGGTTTGGACGCCGATGCCTTGCAGCACCTGGTTGATCTGCGCGTCGGTGGCGTGTGCGCCGCCTTTGGTCCACCACTGGTCGATGGGGTGGGCGCCGGATCCCAGTTGCTGGTTACTGGTGACTAGGGGTGCGAGGTAATGGTCGCGGATGCTGCTTGCGAGGAAGGCGAGCCCGGTCCAGACGGCCAAGGTGAGGGCGAGTGCTGGCAGGACGCGGCGGGTGAGCAGCCCGACGAACACGCCGAGGGTGAAGGCGGCGAGGGCCCAGCCGGTGACTGCGACCCCGGTCACGGGGAAGAAGCTGGTGTGCAGTCGTTGCTGGATGTCGGTGGCAATCAGCGGTTGCTGGTACCAGCTGATGAGCACGCCGAACACTGCAGAGAGCAAGGCAACGCCGAGCACCCCGGCGGTCGTCAGGGCGACCATCCATCGGGTGCGGCCGACGCCTTGGGTCCAGGCGTAGCGGAAGGTGCCGGTCTCGAGTTCGCGGGCGAGCAGGGGAGCTCCGGCGAACCCGCCCACGATCGCGGGTAGCCACACGAAGAGCGCCCCTATAGGGCCGGTGTTCCCGTAGGAGTCGCGGAACTGTAGGAACGCGAACCTGCAGGCCGCGGACGCTTGCGGTGCGCAGGCTTGCACTGCCGCGTACGCGTCGCGCATCTGGTGACCCCTGGCCAGCAGAACCCCTGCGACAACCGCGAGGAGCCCGAGCATCGCGAGCAGGGTGGTTCGGTACTGCCGCCAGGTGACCCAGGCGAGCCGGTGCCAGGGGACCGGTCGTGGCGTCATCGCCGGTGCCGGGCCCAGGACGGATGCGGTCATGGGGTCGCCTCCACGGAGACGGGTCGGGTGTAGTTGGTTGATTCGCGCAGGTAGGCCAGTGCCAGCTCCTCGACGCCGACCGGGCGGGCCTCCCATTGGACCGGGAGGGGAGTGCCAGGGGGTGAATCGACTCGGACGAGCAGGATCTGCTGTGCCCCCGCCTCCCGCGACTCCAGCATGTGCCATCGCGGATCGGCCGGGGTGCCGGCGGGGCCGGTCACGAGTAGATGCTGCCGGAGCAGGTCGTCGACGACTCCGTGGAGGCGTACCGCGCCTTGGGTGAGCAGGACGAGGTAGTCGGCGACGCGTTCGAGTTCAGCGAGGACGTGGGAGGACAGGATGACCGAGATGCCGTCGTCGGTCATCGCGGTGACGACGGTGGCCATGAAGTCGTGGCGGGCGACCGGGTCGAGCGATGCGGTCGGCTCGTCCAGGACCAGAAGCCGTGGATGTCTGGCCAGCGCTAGGGTCAGAGCGAGCTGAGCTCGCTGGCCACCGGAGAGCTTGCCGATCTTCCTCTTCTGCGCGACGGCGAGGTCGTCGAGCCGGTCACGTGCGTAAGCGATGTCGAACATGTGGTTGAGGTTGCGGGTCAGGTGCAGCATGTCGGTGACGGACAGGTTCCGGTACAGCGGCATGTCCTGGGCGACGAACGCGATCCGGTCCAATGCCTCCGGCGACCCCACAGGGATGTCTCCGAGGACGGTGATCGCTCCCTCAGTCGGTGCTGTCAGTCCGACGGCGATGTTGAGTAGCGTCGTCTTGCCGGCGCCGTTCGGTCCGACGAGAGCGACCAGGTGGCCTTCGGGGACGGCGAGCGTGCAGTCCCGTAGGGCCCAGTCGGCGCCGCAGCGGCGGCCGAGATCGGACGTCTCGAGGATGTTCATGCTGCGCCTCCAGCGATGGTGTCGAACTGGGTCGGCGCCGCGTCGGGGTCGGTGTCGTCGCGGCGCTCACGAAAATCCCGCAGCGTGCTGCTGAACAGGGCGACCATCCCTGCCTCGTCCAGGCCTGCGTCGGCTGAGTCGACGAGCCAGGCTCGCAGCGTGCGGCGGAGCCCGGCGATCTCGGGTAGTCCGGCCTGGCTCAACGTGCCGGTCACGAATGTCCCCTGACCGGGGCGACCGGAAGCCAGGCCCTTGTGCTCCAGGTCCCGGTACGCCTTCAGCACCGTGTTCGGGTTGATCGCCAGATCCGCGACAACCTCCCGGACCTTGGGGAGCTGGTCACCCGGCTTGAGGTAGCCCAGACGCAAGGCGTGCTCGACCTGCTGAACCAGCTGCAGATACGTAGGAACCCCGCATGTCGGGTCCAAGCGGTACGCGATGGGAGACAGCGACCCGGACGGCACCGGGCTAATCGGCTTATCTACTTGCATAGGACAAGGGTACGAACCGGTGCCAGGTTGTCAAGCGCCGAGCCCGAGCTGTGGGTGACGCGAGTGACTGGAGCACATCAACACGCTTTTGGGACGACTCGCACTGTGACTACCGGCCCCTTGCGCCTGATGCCTTTGCATTCGTCGATGGCCTGTCCGCTTGAGACCCGGATCGAGGGGGTTCAGTGGCGCTGCAACACGGCCCGCCGCGGATGCCACCCGTGATTGGCGATCAACCCGAGCCGGACCGCGGATCTCCGGCGGACTGGCAGCAAAGTTGGCGGCAACCGGGGTGCACATCGAAAGATTTCGGTGGACGTCGGTGGCAACCCGTAAGCCGCTGACCTGCGACGATGGCCAAACGTGGTCCTCTCGGACCGGCTCGAACCCTTTCTCATAGTCCCTGGGTCGTGGGTTCGAGCCCCACCCGCCCCACTTGATCGCTGGCCAGCCCGCGGCACATGCCTGCGCGTCGAGGGCTTCTCGGGGGCTTCGGCCCGACGACGGTCCCGTGAGCGGATCGGATGGATGTGGGGATATCCCCACCCGGCTGGCTTGTGGGGATATCCCCATACCTACTATTGTGGGGATATCCCCACATGAGAGGTGTGCCGTGCCGACCCTGAATGCGCGCAAGCTGCAGGACATTGCCGCCGTGATCAAGGCTGCCCGAGAGGACGCAGGCATCAGCCAGGGTGATCTTGCCGACCGCCTCGCCTTCTCCCGCGACTACATGGTCGACCTGGAGTCCGGGACGAGCAACCTCTACATGAGCCGGCTGTTCCGGGTTCTGCACGAGCTCGGGATCACGGTCGTGCTGGCGTACGGATCCGACCATGCCGAGTCTTGAGCTCTTCCTCCATGACCGGTTCGTCGGAGTCGTCGAGCCCGACCGACGCGATCGAAGCCGGGTGGTGCTCACCGTGGACTCGGGCTACCAGAACGACGTCGTCTTGCTCAGCGAAGGTTTCGCAACGCTGCCGGGACGCCGGCCACCGGTCAACTCCGTGTCGAACTTCCTCGGTGGTTACGTCCCGGAAGGCAACCATCGTGAGCCGATGTCAGCCAAACGACGCATCGACAAGGACGACCTGTTCGCGTTGCTGAATGAGTTCGGCGGGTCGATCGCTGGGGCGGTGACTCTGCGTCGCCAGGATGAGAGCGCGACCAGTCACCTGACGTACGAGCAGCTCGCAGACCGAGCGCTCGAAGTGAAGCTGAAGCAGGCGATCAAGGACAGCGACCAGGGCATCCCCGACGACAGCCGCTCCACCCTCCCGGGCTACCAGCCGAAGGTCCTCGTCACCGAGATCGACGGCGCGTGGGTTCAGCCGCACGGACGGGCACACTCGACCTACATCCTCAAACCGCAGGTCCCCGCCAGGCCCACTCGGCTGTTCGACGAGCGCTACAGCCACCTGCTCAGCACGCACATCGGTCTGTCGCAGTATCGAAGCGAGATCCGAAGCGCCGGCCGCACGACCTACCTCGCAATCGAACGCTTCGACCGCGACCTCGTCGGCACAGAGGTGCGGCTGCGTCACCAGGAGGACCTTGGCCAGGCCCTGGGGCTCGACTGGCGGCACACGGAAGTGAAATTCCAGGTACCCGGCTGGCCAGGCGACCCGAAACGTGCGAGCGCACGCCGGATCGGTGAACTCCTTGGCTCGATCCCAGGCGGCGACGACGCAGTTGAGCAGTGGCTGCGGCAACTGGCGTTCCACGTTGCCATCGGCAACAACGACGCCCACGCCAAGAACGTCGCTCTGATGCATCTGACGACGGGTACCGAGCTTTCGCAGGTCTACGACGCTCTTCCTAACCTGTTCCAGGAGGGGCTGGCGAACTGGGATCTAGCGCTAGCGATCGACGGCATCTTCGACCACCGGCGGATCTCGGTCGAGCGGATAGTTGCCGAGGCCAAGTCGTGGGGTGTGGTCGCCGAAAGTCGGGTCGAGGTGATTATCGGAGAGACTCTGACCGCACTGGGCGACGCGATCGACACCGTCGAGCCGCCCCAGGACATCTCGGCGGGCTTGGCCGAGCAACTACGGTGGAACGTAAGACGACTTCTCTCAGGATCTGAGATCAGCGAACCGAAGCACTGAACGGCTGCGCCGGGTATCCCTCGCTCCGGTCGATATCACCCTCGAGCAACCGAACAGGTCGTCTCGCACCTGTCGATTCGAGTGCTTGCCGTTCGTCGTTCAGGTAGTGGGAGCCAGCGGCGACAACCCTTTCCGCCTCGCCGACACCTGACTAGGGAGGCACCAATGAGCAGTCCCGTGTGGCCGATGCTCGCAGCAGAGCGGTCTGCGCTGGTCGACTTCGCGCCCAGCCTGACCGACGCCGACTGGCGGCGCGAGTCCACGTGCCCTGGCTGGTCAGTGCGCGACCAACTCGCCCACATCCTTGCCGGTGCAAAGACGACACCGGTGAACTTCCTCCCAAGTCTGGCCATCTCGGGGTTCTCGTTCGACAAGCTCGGCGAGCGAGGCATCCGCCAGCAGGGAACGGCGACCCCGGCTCAGCTCACAGCCGAACTCCGGACGCGGATCGGCAGCAAGACTGCCCCGGGCAAGGCGTATCTCGGAGAGGTGCTTGTTCACGGTGAGGACATCCGGCGCAGCGTCGGAGCCAAGCCGGGAGAACACCCGGTCGATCACCTGGTCACTGTCGCCGACTATTACAAGGGCACCGGAGGTCCCGTTCATGGCAAGCGTCGCGCCGAGGGCTCGGAGCTCGTGGCCACCGACACCGACTGGACTTCAGGCTCCGGGCCGCAGGTCAGCGGCCCCCTGGTCTTGCTGATCATGGCGATCTGCGGGCGCGGCTTCGCACTGGAAGGACTCGAGGGCCCCGGCAAGGACCAGCTCGCCGCCCGGATGTAGCCGGGGGAAGGGCGCACGTAGTGGTGGGCCAGGGACCTGTAGGTGCTGGCCGCCCGTCGGGCAGGATCGTCGTCAGCCGACTCGACGACGACGGGCACTCCTCGTTGAACACACCCTCGGGCTAGGGCCCCAGCATCCCCCACCTCTGCGGTCCCTTAGCCAAGCCAGCTCCGGGCATGCCAGGACGCGCCTACCTGCCTGACACAGGGCGGTCAATCCGGCAGCGAGGTTCGGTAGCCGGGCGCTGCCCTGGGTGCGACTTGTCGGCTGGTCACTTGCCCTCAGGAAGATCTCCAGCAGGGTAGCCATTGCTCAAGGAGCTGCTCACGGGTCAGCGGCTGAAGGTCACGCTCCACGGCCTGGCGGAGGTTCTTTGCGTCCACCGGGTGCCCGCCCCACCACCTTTGACCTGCGCAGATACCCGAACCCAGGTCGTTGCTGGGTGATCGCGATCGCCGCGAGGGCACTATTGAGGTGGCGGTTCCCGCGTCGCGACAGACGGTGCCGTTCGACCTTGCTGAGGTATTAGCTCCGGCCGCGACGGTCGACCTTCGAAGGCCCCCTCCCAGGACGAGTGGCGAATGTGACGCGGGACCGTCGTGGTGGACAATGGAACCGTGCGAGTCTGTCTGACGGTGGGCAGCGTCGCGGACACGAGCGCCGACGTTCTCGTCCGTGTGGCGCCGCGCAACCTCCTGGGCCGCTCGCCCGACGAGGTGCTGGCCGCAGCCGGACCCGAGGTCGTGTCGGCACTTCGGCACGAACGCCACCTGCTCCGAATCCGCCGGCTCCCGGTGGCGACCGCCGTGGGCACCGGCGCGGGCCAGCTGGACGCTCCGTGGCTGGTGCACCTGACGGTCCCGGCGTACGACGTACACCAGGACCGGACCTACCTGCTGTCCAGGGCCTACCGCGAGGTCATCGCGACGGCGGAGGGTTTCGCCGCCGAGAATGTGGCGATGCCGGCGCTGGGGGTGACGGCGCCGTACTGGCCGCTGGAGGTCGCCGCCCGCGTCGGCGTTGAAACCCTGCGCTCCACGCCCACATTCGTGCGGGAGGTCCTCCTGCTGTTCCCCAGCGCGGGCAGCCTGGAACCGTTCGCCGAGGCCCTGGCCCGCGCCTGATCGAAAGGGAATGGGCGTCGCACCACCCCGAGCGCCCCACCACACGCCACCGCGCACCAGGGCACGCGCAAGTCCGAGTCAAAGACCATCACCGAGGACAGCTCTGAGGTGAAGTTTCCTCCGAAGCCGATGCTCTGCACGTGGAACCGACGGACTGCGAGCGGTAGGTGGTCGTCTCTCTGGGGCGGTCACGACACGGTCACTGCGCGGGAGGGGTGTCTTGGCCGCCCACCGGGACCCACAACGACACCCTGGTCACGTGGGAACGGACCGGGTATCCGAAACGTGATCGGCCGGTGCGTCTAGCACCGCGGCGCCTGGATTCACGGGCACCGTCGGCCGTCTGGCGACGTGAGGGTGTGTCGGACCGGGACGAACGGCCCTGCCGGTTTGGGTCGCGGCGCGAATGCAATGGGCAGGTGGAGACCTCCAGACGCGGCGTTGCATTTATCGTGGCATCCCTCGTGCTGGCTGGCTGCGCAGCCAGCAACGGGCAGACCGGGCCGGGCGTGACCGGTTCGGGGATGATGGGCACAGGTTCGACGCGCCACGACTCACGCTTGATCTGCTCACCACCGAGCCTGCCTGGCTCACCGATCACCATCATGCTCGCCGACACCGCCATGACTGCGATGATCAGTGGCACCGCGCCAGTCGGCGCTCGAATGGTGCTCCGGGCGGTGCCCGCCACCGTGCCGGCAGGCCAGGTGAGCTTGATTGCCGAGAACATGGGTTGGCGCACACACGAACTGGTGATCTTGCCCCTCAGCGGTGGGGTCTCCGCGGGTCAGCGTGTGTCCGGCGGGGACGGCAGGGTCGACGAAACCAACAGCAGCGGTGAGGCTTCCACCTCCTGCGGTGCCGGAGCCGGTGACGGCATCACGTCCGGCTCGGTCGGCTGGACAACGCTGACCTTGACACCTGGACGCTACGAACTGGTTTGCAACCTGCCCAACCACTACGCGGACGGGATGCACCAAGAGATCGTCGTCACCCGTTGACCGTGGCCCGACGATCACTCCTGTTCTGACGCCACGTTGGAGCGCTTCGACTCGGAGGCGTCAGTTCTATCAACCGGCCAACTGCCCGGTCGCCGTCTCACTGCCCCGGCTAAGGACCGCAACACTTCGAGCCGGAACCCCGATGTTCCGCGTCTACGATGGAACTTGGGGCTACGACGAGCACAACCCGGGTTTCGGCGACGCGCGGTTCAGCCCGTTCGACGCAACCGACTCCGGCGCCCGCGTGCCGACGATGTACCTGGCGAGAACTCCAGCCGCGGCGCTTCTCGAGACGGTCTTTCACCAGGTGCACCAGCGCAGCGCACGCAATGTCTATGAACGCGATCTTGTGAACAAGCTCATGGCTCACGTCCGCTTGCCCAGCGACGCCCGACTCGGCGACCTCCGTGACGCAGAGCTCGCCCGCCACCGCCTCGCGAGAGACCAGACCGTCGCCACCCCGGCTGAGCACTATCCGTGTACACGACGCCTGGCCGTCGGGGCTCACGGCCAGCGAATGCGCGCAGGACGCCTTCAAGGGCTGATCTGGCACAGCAGGCAGGCTGAGCTTGCCGGCTCCGCCAAGACCGCAGTCGTCGTGATCTTCGCAGATCACTACCCCAGCTTGCGTGGCGCCTGGGTGCGGTCCGCTCCCGGAAGCAGCAACCTGTTCGAAGGGCCCGGACGTCTCCTCGTCGACGAGCTCGCGGACCAGCTCGACGCCACGGTTCAGCCGATGGCTTGATCTGGCCCGTTGGACTCCTGACATCGGCGGTGGGGCCAGCGCACTAAGCAAAGCCTTAGTTCGGCATCGCACCGTAGGAGGCGGCGTCGTAGAGTTGAGGCGACCGACACGCCGGACCGAGGGGAGACAACGATGACCGACCAGCCCCGCGATGAGGTCGAAGTTCTTCGGGCCTTGTGGGCGGCCGAGGGCACCACAAGGGACGACCTCGACGAACTTCGACCAGCCAAGGCCTGCAAGAACATGAAGCACGTGAGTTTCGACGGAATGGCCGACCCCGGAAGCGACCTGCGCGAAGCCTGGCGCGAGCGGCTGGCGCGTGAGGGCAAGCTCAGCACGTCTGGCGGGACCATCCGCGACCTGGTCTTCGGCCCCTCGAACGCCGGCTGAAAGTTCGGGCGCGGCCTGACACGTCAGCCAGCAGACGGCGAGGAGCGCTGAATGGACCGCCCGGAGACTGTCGCCTCGCTCACCGAAGTCCTGCGTGCGGGCGGGTACCTGGCCGATCGAGGCCTGGCCACCGCGCTGTTCGTGTCGCTGTCCCTGGACCGTCCGATACTGCTCGAAGGCGAGGTCGGTGTCGGCAAGACCGAGGTCGCCAAGGTGCTGGCGTCGGTCTTCGGACGCAAGCTCATCCGCCTGCAGTGCTACGAAGGCATCGACACCAATCAGGCGCTGTACGAATGGGACTACTCCCGCCAGATGCTGCAGATCCGCGCCCTGTCCGAGCGGCATCTCGACGAGGACGTCGCCGTCGACCAGCTGTTCGGCCCGAAGTTCCTGCTTGAGCGGCCGTTGCTTGAGGCGGTTCGGGCAGGGGATCGGGCGGTGCTCCTCATCGACGAGGTCGACCGCGCCGACGACGAGTTCGAGGCATTCCTGCTCGAGGTGCTCTCCGACTTTCAGATCAGCATCCCCGAGATCGGGACGATCAAGGCAGTGAGCCCGCCGATCGTGGTCCTGACGTCCAACCGAACCCGCGAGCTGCACGACGCCCTCAAACGCCGCTGCCTGTACCACTGGGTCGACTACCCCAGCGCCGAGCGCGAGCTCGAGATCATCCTGGTCCGCGCACCGGGCGCCTCCGCGGCACTTGCGACAAAGGTGGTCGCGGCCGTTCACCGGTTGCGAGAGCTGGATCTGGCGAAGCCACCAGGAGTCGCGGAGACCATCGACTGGGTGCGGACCCTGGAGGTGCTTGGGGAGGCCGAGCTCGACACCAGGACGATCCAGGACACCCTGGGCGCCGTCGTCAAGGATCGCGACGACCTGGAGCTGGTCCGCGACAACCTGGAACAGATCACCTCCGGTGCCTGAGCCTGCTGGACTCGCGTCGCCCGAGCGGCCGTTCGTCGCCGTGCTCGTCGACTTCGCCCGCGAGCTGCGCGCAGCCGGACTGGCCGTCGGTCCCGGCGACGACCTGACCTACTGCACCGCGATGGCTCCCCTGGACCCCACCGACCTGCTCGACCTGTACTGGGTCGGCCGGACAACGATGGTCTCCCGCCACGACCAGATCCCCGTGTACGACCGGGTCTTCCGCAGCTTCTTCCTTGGCCAGGGCTTCGAGCTGCCCGAAGCCTTCCAGCTCACCATGCGCGAGCGCGCGCAGACCCAGGCCCTGCTGACTGTCCCGGAGTCCGAGTCCGACCAGATCGGGCAGGACGAGGCCGCGCGGCTGGGACTGATGGCCTCGGACGCGACGGCGCTGAAGAGCAAGTCATTCGCCCAGTGCACGCCCGAGGAGCTCGCTGTCCTGCGGCGGATCATGGTCCGCATCCGCCTGACCCCGCCACGGCGCCGGACGCGACGTACCGTCCGGGCCCGGACCGGACATGTTCCGGACCTGCGCCGGACCGTGCGCGAGACCATGCGAGCGCACGGCGAGCCGGCTGAGCTGTTCTGGCGCCAGCGCCGGCTGCGGCTGCGCCCCCTGATCCTCATCCTTGACGTGTCCGGATCGATGGCCGACTACTCGCGCCACCTTCTGCAGTTTGCGCACTCCACCAGGCGGGCGACCTCGCGCGTGGAGGTTTTCTGCTTCGGGACCCGCCTCACCCGCATCACCCGCGAGCTCGAGCACCGCCGCCCCGACGAGGCGCTCGAACGGGCCGCGAAGGCCGTGTTCGACTGGGAGGGCGGGACGAGGATCGGCGACTCCCTGGACACCTTCGTCCGCACGTGGGGACGCCGTGGAATGTGCCGCGGAGGCATCGTCGTCATCTGCTCGGACGGGCTCGACCGCGGCGACCCGGCCGTGCTCGCCACCGCTATGGAGCGCCTGAGGCGCCTGTGTCATCGCACCGTGTGGATGAACCCGCACAAGGGTGACGCCGTCGCATGGCAGCCGAGCACACTGGGCATGATGGTCGCCCACCCCCACGTCGACCTCATGCTCTCCGGACATGACCTGCGCAGCCTGGAGGAGTTCGCCAGGCTGCTGCCCGACCTGAGCTAGGAGCCGGCAGATGCTGTGGAGCGTGGCCGTCGTGGCCGAAGGCGACCGACTCGTCGGGCGGCAGGAGGTGGTCGAGCTGGCGGACGCCGTCGCGGCCAGCGGCGGCATCGCGTCCGGCATCGGGACGACCTCGTACGGAGCGCAGCTGGTCGTGGAGGCTGGCACCGTCGACGAGGCCGTCGACCTGGCGCGGGCCGAGTTCGTCCGGGCGGCGGCGCGCGCCGGACTGCCCCCCTGGCCCATCACCAGGGCCGAGGCGATCAGCGAGGAAGCCGACGCCTGGGGCGAGGGCTCCCCGTGATCCGGCTGGGCTCGCTCGCCGGCTACCCCTTCGAGGGCCCGCGGGTGCTCGCTGGCTGGACCGCACCGGCCGCCGCCGCGGTCTACGCGATCACGTACAAGCCGGACGCGCAGGCCAAGGCTGAGCAGTATGCGGTCATCTACGTAGGTCACAGCGACGATCTGTCGACCGAGCTGTTCCCGTTCAGGCACCCGCGCGCGTCGTGCTGGCTGCAACGCGCCGGCAGCCGGTGGAAGGTGTACATCTGCACGTACGAGGTACCCGGAGGCCTGCGCTCGCACCGCGAGCAGATCGCCCAGGAGCTCTGCTCGATCTACCGGCCTAGCTGTAATGAGCGGCAGTACGACCGGTCCTGGAAGGACGAGTGGATCGGTGAGTACAGCGCGCCGACCACTGGCCCGCTGACGACCGGCCGCGATCCGGACGAGACGGCCCCCCGCTAGGCGTGGACCCGGCCGCCGGCCGGATCACCGGTGGGAGCGTAGCCGACCCCGTCGTGCATCCTCGACCGGCGCCGCCCGGAGGCCGGTAGGGCCGGACCCCGCTCGACGCTCTGCGCCGGGGCGGGCGCGACGCCTTTGACGATGCCTTCGGCCATCCCGTAGAGCAGAGGCAGCGCCCCGGCGACCACCCGACCGGTTCGGTTGATGTGCTCGACGCCGGGACGGATCACCTCCGCGTTCATGCCGATGGCCTGGACGAGCTCCGCACACTCCTCAAGGTTCGTGGCGATCCGGGCCAGCTGCGTCCCCAGGACATACAGGAAGAACGCCAGCCCGCCGATGAGCAGGACGATATCGATCACCGACAGCGCGATCATCGCGTCAGGACCTCACCTTTCCGAGTACGCGGCCGAGGAACAGGTGGTGTTCGAGGCCCTCGGCCAGGACCGCCTCGACGCCGCCCGCCGTCACCGGGATCAGCGCCGCGTCGGCGGTGGTTTCTACGGCGGCCTTGAGCGTGTCGCGCACTTGCACGACCCGCCGGTCGATCGTTCGCACGAGCAGCACCAAAGTGGTGAGCAGCGCGACGACAACGAGTATGACGACGAAACCGCCGACTATGGCTCCCCACCACAGGCCGCGCTGGGTCGAGGTGAGCTCGACAGCGAGCATGGCGCTCATGGTCAGCCTCCCAGCCGGGTACGGCCGCGGTTCAGCCCGGGAACGATCACGCCGACGTACTCGATCGTCGTGTTCAGCTCCTTCAGCGCCGCGGTGTTGTGGACGGATTCGGTGAGGGAGTCGTTGATGAGCGCGGCCTCCTTGCCGATCGAGTGGGCTAGCACCAGGATCGGCACGACAAGCGCCACGACCACCAAGACCACGATGATGCCGATGGTGTAGCCGACGACCCAACCCGTGGTCGAGGTGTCGACCGTCGCGAGCATGCTCATCCCCTCACCCGGCCTTCGTGCTGGACGGGACCTCGCGAATGGTGTTCGCCTCGAGGAACTGGACCATCGACTTGGTCGGCGCGGACACGCGGTGCTTGACCACCACGTGCTGGCCCACCATGGCCATCAGCTCGTCCTTGGTCGGGGCGGCCAGATGCGTCTTGCACACCGGACTGCCGCACTGGAACTCGTACATGGTCGGCTCCCTCCTTCGCCTAGACCGTCTCGCAGAAGTCCCGGACGGGCTTCAGGCTCGCGTTGACCGAGGGCAGGACCTCGGGGACTGTGCGCGTCTGGTTGGCGACCACCCAGACGCCGACGACGACCGTTCCCAGGGTGTCGCGCACGACTTTGAGGTGGATGACCACGCGGAGCAGCCCCACCGCGGCGGCAAGGATTATGAGCGTGGAGATGATCACGGTGACCCACGCGGCGGCTGGCATGACGTCCTCCCCCTCAGCCGAGCAGCGCAGCGACGGAACCGGCGTAGCGGACGGCGCCCACGGAGATCTCCCGGATCGTGGCGTCGGTCGTGGCCAGCATCTCGGGCAGGTCGTCGAGCTCGCCGGTGAGGGCGACGCCCCCGGCCAGGATGTCGTCGCAGGCCCCACGGATGCGTTCGACAGCCCCGAGCAGCCGGCTCAGGAGCGCAACGAGCACGGGCACCACGACGAGCAACAAGATCGCGTTGCCGATCCACCACAGCACCATGGGTCGTCCTCCTCAGATCGCACGGGACGGGTAGGGGGCGAAGAATCGCCTGAACACGCGGAGCAGGGCAAGCCAGGCCGCCCGCATTCCGATCGCCAGACCGCTCGCCGGCGACGCGGCACCGATCTGGTCCGCCGACACCCCCCGGTCTAGGGCGCCGATGCGCGTCTGCATATTCGTGGCGAAGTCGCGCATCAGCACGGCAGTGACGTCGGCGATCATGCCGCGGCCGTACTGCGCGGCGGCACCGGACAGCTGCAGGTCCTGGACCACCTCGACCTTGGTGCCGCGCCCAACCGAGAGCAGCTTCGCGGTGACGAGCATCGCCGCCTGGCCGCGCCCCTTCTCCTCCGCTCCCGCCGCATCCACCACGACGCGCTTGGCCGCCTCGTCACGCTCGGTGATCTTGGCCTTGCCGGAGAACTGCATCTTCACCGGCCCCATCCGGATGGCGACCTTGCCCAGGTACGTGTTGTCCCCCAGGTCATCGGTCAACTCGGCCCCGGGAAGGCAGGCGGCCACCTGCGGGATGTTGTCGAAGAACGCCCACACCTTGTCCATCGGCTGGGCAACCTCGAAGTCGCTCTTGATCAGCATGGGACCGTCCCGGTTATGAAGGTGGCGGGATCCTTCTCGAACGCGCTGCGGCAGCCGGCACCGCAGAAGTAGTACGTAACACCGTCGTGCTCCAGCGGGCGGCTTGACCCGTCGGCGGCCACGGTCATACCGCAGACCGGGTCGACCACCTGAGCCGGCCCCGCAGCTGCCTGCGCCTCGGACTCGTGATCGTGGGCACTGTCCGGGGCCAGGGTCCCTGACGCGCGGAGCTGGACCAGCTCGGCCAGGATGGCCACCGCGATCTCACGATGTGTGGTGTGGCCGAGGTCCAGCCCGATCGGCGCGCGCACCCGGTCCAGCAGGTTCTGCGCAACCCCTCGCTCGGCCAGGTATCCCAGCACGGACTCCGCGCGCCGTCGCGAGGCAACCAGCCCGACGTACGCGGGGAACGCTGCGACAGCCGCCTCGACCGCCTCCTCGTCGCCGTGCCCCTGGGTGGCGACCACGACGATGGACCGCGCATCCACGTCGGCGGCGGAGAACTCTGCGCCGTCGACCAGCTCTGTGCGCCAGCCCAGCGCCCCGGCCATGTCGCGCAGGGTCTGAGCCATCGGCGAACGCCCGACGATGACCAGCCGGGGCGTCGGAAGCACCGGTTCCACGTACACCTCCAACGCACCCTCGCTCTGGCACGAGATCGGGATGACCGTGATACCCGGGGGGATGGCCGCTCCGAACTGCTCAGGGCTGCCGAGCAGGAGAAGCTGCGCCTTGCCCGACCTGATCACCCGCTGGGCCTCCCGGATGACGACCGGCTCGGCGCAGGCACCGCCGATCCAGCCGTGGAGCTGCCCTGAGGCGGTCACGATCGCCCGCGAGCCCTGCTGACCCGATGACGGACCTTGGCGCCACACGACGGTGGCCAGAGCGAACTCCTCGCCGCGGCGTGCGAGCTCGCCCGCCCGCTCGACGACGTCCCAGCCGTCCAGGCCCTGGCCGCGCATCAGTCGTCCGACCGCACGGGCGGGGCGCCTGAGACATCATGGTGGCCGGTGACTGCCTCATAGACCCGGTCCGGGAGCAGCGGCATGTCGATGTTGCGGACGCCGCCGTCGCCGATCGCGTCCATCACCGCGTTGACGAAGGCCGCAGGACCGCCGACAGTCGCGCACTCGCCGACCCCCTTGGCGCCGATCGGGTGGTGCGGGCAGGGAGTGACGACCTCGTGCAGCTCGAACCCGGGTGTCTCCCACGCGGTCGGCAGAAGGTAGTCCATGTAGTTGGAGCCGACGCAGTTGCCCTCGGCGTCGAAGGTGATGAACTGCATGCTGGCCATCGCGAACGCCTCCGTCAGACCGCCCATGATCTGACCTTCGACGATCATCGGGTTGATCCGCACACCGCAGTCGTCGACAGCGACCACCCTGAGCACATCCCACACACCGGTGGCCGGATCCACCTCGACCGTGACGATGTAGAGGCCGAACGGCCACGTCAGGTTGGGCGGGTCGTAGTAGGACACGTTCTCCAGGCCCGGCTCCATGCCGTCGGGCATGTTGCTGTAGGCGGCCATGGCGCATTCTTGGATGGTGACGCCACGGTCGGGGGCGCTTCGGACGTAGAAGCGGCCGAGCTCCCACTCGACGTCTTCCTCAGAGACCTCCAGCAGGTGTGCGGCCAGCTTGCGCGCCTTGGCCCTGACCTTTCGCGAGACCATGGCGACCGCAGCGCCTGCCACCGGTGTGCTCCGCGAGGCGTAGGTGCCCATCCCGAACGGGGCCGTGTCGGTGTCTCCCTCCTCCACGGTGACGTCTTCGGCGGGCAGGCCTAGCTCGTGCGCGACGATCTGCGCCCAGGTGGTCTCGTGACCCTGGCCCTGGCTCTTCGCCCCGGTACGCAGGATCGCCTTGCCGGTCATGTGGACCCGAAGCTCGGCAGAGTCGAACATCTTGATGCCCAGGATGTCGTACTCGCGGCTGTTGCCGGCGCCCAACGGCTCCGTCATCGAGGACAGGCCGATCCCGAGCAACCGCCCGTGCTTGCGGGCCTCCTCCTTCTCTTTCAGGAAGTCCTGGTAGCCGATCGCGGCCAGGCCCACGTCCAGGCACTTGCCGTACTGGCCGGAGTCGGTCAGGAACCCGAACGGCGTGCGGTGCGGGAAGTCGTCGTCACGCACGTAGTTGAGCCTGCGGAACTCTGCCTGGTCCATCCCCAGGTCGTTGGCTGCGGCGTGCACCATCCGCTCCTGGAAGAACATCGCCTCTGTGACCCGGAAAGAACACCGGTAGGCGACTCCGCCCGGGGCCTTGTTCGTGTACATCCCACGGGCCGTCAGGTGCGCAGCGGGGATGTCGTAGCAGGCGAACGCCGAGTGCATCAGCCCGATCTTGAACTTGCTCGGCTGCGCGTCGCTGAAGAACGCGCCGTGGTCGGCGTCGGTGTGCATCCGGACCCCGAGGATCTTGCCGTCCCTTCGCAACGCCATCTCCCCGCGAAGGTAGACGTCACGCCCGAAGCCGGTGGAGATCAGGTTGCCCGACTTGTCCTCGATCCACTTCACCGGCCGCTCGAGCAGGATCGACGCGAGGATCGACATCACGTAGCCCGGGTAGACCGGCACCTTGTTGCCGAACCCACCACCAAGGTCCGGGGAGACGATGCGGATCATGTGCTCAGGGATCTCGGCGACCAGGGACACGGCGGCCCGGATGATGTGCGGCGCCTGAGAGGTCATGTACACCGTGAGCTTGGACGTCGCGCGGTTGTAGTCGGCGATGGACCCGCAGCACTCGATCGGTGACGGGTGCGAGCGCGGGTAGTGCAGCTCGAGCTTGGAGACCACATCCGCCTGCTCGAACGCGCGGTCGGTGCCTGCTCGGTCGCCGACCTCCCAGTCGTAGACGACGTTGTCGTGCTGGTTCTCCTTGTCGTCGCGGATGATCGGTGCTCCCTCGGCCATGGCCTGGACGGGGTTGACGATCACCGGCAGCGGCTCGTAGTCGACCACGATCGCCTCGCAGGCGTCCTTGGCGATGTATGGGTCGTCGGCGATGACGCAGGCGACTTCCTGGCCCTGGAAGCGGACTTTGTCGGTCGCCAGGACCGCCTGAGTGTCGTAGGACAGCGTCGGCATCCACGCAAGGTTGCGGGTGGCCATCATCTCGCCTGTCATCACCAGGCGGACGCCGGGGATCTCCCAGGCCTTGCTCGCGTCGATCGATCTGATGCGCGCGTGGGCCAGCGGGCTGCGCAAGATCTCCATGTGCAGCATCCCCGGCAGCACGATGTCGTCGACGTAGTTGCCCTTGCCGCGGATAAACCGGTCGTCCTCGACCCGCTTGCGGCTTGCGCCCATCCCGCCGATCTTGATCTCGTCCAGTGCCGTCACTTCGGTGGCTCCTTCTACTCAGCTCGGGGACTGGGACCGGAGCTTCTCGGCGGCCCAAAGCACGGACTTCACGATGTTCTGGTAGCCGGTGCACCGGCACAGGTTGCCCGAAAGCGCCCAGCGGACCTCGTCCTCGGTGGGGTCGGGGTTCTCGTCGAGCAGTGCCTTCGCGGCGAGCATCATGCCCGGGGTGCAGAACCCGCACTGCAGCCCGTGCTCGTCCTTGAAGCCCTCCTGGATCGGGTGCAGCTCGCTGGCCGTGGCCAGCCCTTCCACCGTGGTCACCTCATGGCCGTCCGCCTGCACCGCGAGCATCGTGCAGCTCTTGATCGCCTTCCCGTCGAACAGCACCGTGCACGCCCCGCAGTTCGACGTGTCGCAGCCGGTGTGCGTCCCGGTCAGGCGCAGCCCCTGACGGATCAGGTGGGCGAGGAGCAGCCGCGGCTCGACGTCGGCCACCCGCTTTTGGCCGTTGACCGTGATCGTGACCCGGCGCACGGGCACATCCGGCCCTGGGTCAGGTCTGATCTCCTCATAGAGCGTGCTCACGTCAGGCCGCCCTCTCCGCCGACTCGGTGATACGGGTAAGGATGCGTTCGACGAAGGTGCGCACCACTTGCCGCTTGTACTCAGCACTGCCACGGTGGTCGGTCCTGGGGCGGGCGGCCTGGGCGGCGAGGTCCGCGGCCGCCGCGATCGTGTCCCTGCTCAGCGCGCTGCCGACCAGGGCGCGCCCCGCCTCGGTGGCATCGATGGTCGACCCGCCCACTCCGGTCAGCGCGATGCCCGCCCTGACCACCAGATCGGCCGAGGTCTCGATCGCAACGGCAACCCCCGCGGTGGCGAAGTCGCCGACTCGGCGCTCCAGCTTCAGGTAACCACCAGCCGCCTTGCCTTTGGGTGCCGGGATGACTGCCTCGACCGCGATCTCGTCGTATGCCAGAACGTTCTGGAACGGGCCGCTGACGAAGTCCGCGACGGCAATGGGCCGCCGACCACCAGGTCCGGCAGCGACCACCCAGCCACCGAGCGCAGTGACCACCGACGCCCAGTCACCCTGGGGGTCGGCGTGGCACAGGGAGCCCACCAGCGTGCCGCGGTTGCGCACGATGGGATCGGCGATCAAAGGCGCGGCCGCCGCCATCGTCGGCTGACGGGCCCGCAGGATCGGGGACCGCTCGAGCTCGGCATGCCGGCACAGTGCACCCACGCGCAGCGAACCATCGGCCTCCTCGCGCAGGAAGCCCAGGCCGGGGATGTTGTTGATGTCGACCAGCGATTCCGGCGCGGCGAAGCGCAGCTTCAGCAGGGGGACCAGGCTCTGGCCTCCCGCGAGCACCTTCGCCTCGCCGCCTCCCCGATGCAGCAGGTCGATCGCATCGTCGAGCGAGCTCGGAGCCTCATAGCGGAACCGCGAGGGGTACATCCCGCCTCCTCTGGCACTGGTGGTACCTGGTCAGGCTGGCTGGTCAGCGCGCATTGGTCGGTCGAGGGTCGGTCCCGGGCCGGGCCGGAGACGACAGCGGGTCCGGTATCGCCACAGGCATACTCTCGTCGGTGGGATCAGGGCGAGGCTGCTGGTGCGGAGGCCACGGCCCTTGCACGGGCTGACCGGCGATCTTGAGATAGTCGATCAGCTGGGGCCACGCCCACACCGTCGGGCTCTTCCCGGTCTTCGGCGCATGCTCGATCAGCTCGTACAGGCGCGGGTTGCCTTGACTACGACCGCTGGACTCCACTGCCATGACGCACGCCCCTCCGCCGGACGGAGCCGCACCGTCGCTGTGGCGCCATGGTGCATCCCACGTAACCGTGCCCGCAAGTGCTGACGATCGATGGATCCAGGCCCCACGAGTGCGAGCCGGTCGCGACCTCGACGGTCCGAGCCACCAGCCGCGCCGCGAAGCTCTATGCCGTGAGGGCACTGAGCCCCGAGGTCTCGGTCTCTGGCGCGCCGGGCGACCAGCTTGAGCAGTCTCGACCGGCGTACTCGGCGAACAGGCTGGAGGCGGCGATCGCAAGGACAGTGGTGGCCGCTGCCGGCCTGGCTGGCATAACGGCCCTCTGGTCGCCCAGGCCAAGGGCCTACCCCGACCAGCTGGCCCGGCGAAGCCCACCCGGGGGTAACGACGGCCCCCGCCGCAGGGATGAGCAACGCATCGCCAAGCTCCTTGTGTCGCTTGGCGATGATCATGGGCAGCGCTGGCGCAACGACCTCCAGCTCCATCGCGGCCCGCATCATCGAGCCCTCGAGGCCCCACCGCAGCGAACGCGCGGACCGGTCGCCGTCACGCCCGGTGCGTCTTCGCGGCTCGACCCTCTCCCTCGGCCGGACCAAACCTGGCACCGCCGCGACGGTGATCAAACACTGGGTGGGCTCCTACGCGACGGTGTCGCGCAGTCCGGCCTCGTTGAGCGCTGCTGCTACCAGACGGTCGTACCGACCAGCGGCAAGATCACCCAACGGGTCGCGGGTGTAGTCCAAGAGGACCCCGTAGGGCAGGCTGAAGGCTGCGCGCGAAGCAACCAGCCTGCGCAGGTTGGGGTCGGACAGGTCCCCCAGGACGGTGCCGGCCGCGGCCAGGGCTTTGATCTGGCGCAGTCTTCCCGGCAGGACCGCGAGAACGAGCACCAGGGTGGGCAGCACCGCCACCACGAGTCCGGCCAGCATGGCGAGCCGGTGGATGTCGTCAGCGCCCTGCTGGCCCAAAGAGACCAGGTTCCCTCCGGTGCCAGAGCCGGCGCCGCTGAGAGCGTGGGCCAGCGAGTCGCCAACGAGCGGCACGCCGCCGACGGCGCGGGCCGCGGACCCGAAGCCGTCCTGGATCGACGTTCCTGCGTCTGAGACCGCGGTGCCAAGCGCGCTCAGATGGTCCACGGCCTGGTAGATCTTGACTCCGCACCAGATGAAGAACGCGACCAGCAGCAGATACAGAACGTCGCGGGTGATCATCGCGCGCCGTCGTGAGGGAACCTCGGGGTAGAGCCTGAGCGTGCCTGCCATGACCGGTTCCTTCTCCATCGGGGCCCGGCCGGGTGAGTCCCGGCTCGGCAGCGGCTGGAACAGTGCACCCAGCCACCAGCGATTGTGCCGGTGATCGCGGCCGGGGCAGCTCACCCCGTCGGTGGCTGATCGTCCGTCGCGCAGCCGAAGTGATCGCGGCCTCGGTGCGGCGGCCAGGCGACCCACCGGAGCCCCGCCAGGTGCTAGCTGGCGCCCTTCGGCGACGGCGGTCGACAGTGCCCGGCAGCACCTTGTGCGACCGTGTCCGCCCCTACGATGGTTCGCGGGTCCGCCGAACCCGGCCGGATGGCGGCCGCGGGTGGGCGCCAGATCGCGTGGTGGCGGCCTGGGGGGAGCGGCGCCGCCGCTCACGAGTGTTCCAGTCCACGGGATGAGGCCGTGTTTCGGCCGTGAGGTGGTATCGGATGATCCGCTCGACCGGAGCCATCTTCGGCACGGTGACCGGCGATGACGTCACTCGCATGCGGGACGCGCTGTTCTTCGACGGCGACAGCGCCACTCGAAAGTTCAGCAAGTTCTGGGGACTGCTCATTCTGGCCGCGATCATCGCCTCCGCCGGTATCGTCTCGGACTCGACGGCCACAGTGATCGGGGCGATGATCGTGGCCCCGCTGATGACGCCCATCCTGGGAAGCGCCTTGGCGGTCGTGCTCGCCGACCGACACAACCTGGTCCGCTCGGTGGTCCTGGTGGTCACCGGCGCGCTCGCCGTGGTCGCGCTCGGGTATGTGCTGGGCCTGCTGATCCCGACACCGGTGACGGCAGCGACCAACGCGCAGGTGGCCGGCCGGGTGGACCCGCACCTCATTGACCTGCTGGCCGCTCTCGCCACCGGGGCGGTCGGCGCCTTCGCCCTGGTGCGTTCGGACATCTCCGACACCCTTCCAGGCGTAGCGATCGCCATCTCGCTCGTTCCGCCGCTGGCCGTGGTCGGGCTGACCTTGGAGTCCGGGGCTCCCGCTCAGGCTGCCGGGGCCCTGCTCCTGTTCGGAACGAACGTGGCGTCGATCATCGGCGTCGGGACGGTGGTGCTGCTGGCGTACCGGGTGCGGGGCGTAGCGCAGACCGCCGGACAGTCCGTCGGGAGACTGTCCCGCGCGACGTTGGTCACGGTCGCTGGGTTGGTGCTGCTGGTCACCGTTCCGCTGACAGTCAGCGCCATCCGCGTGATCAACGAGGCGCAGATGACCGCGGCAGCCACCCCGATCGCGCAGCGCTGGGCGCTCGCCAACGGCTGGCAGGTGACCAGCGTGGAGTTTCGCCAAGGGCAGCTGTGGGTGACAGCTGCCGGAAAGGCACCGGCGATCGACGCTCGGCCGCTGCGCCGGGACCTGACCGCGGCTGGGCTCGCATCGATCACCCTCGACGTCCAGTTCCTCGACGGCGGCATCGAGCGGCTCCCCGGTCCGGGAAAGTAGGCCCGCGGGAAGCCCCTCCTGATGGGTTCGGGGACCCTGACCCTCTGGCGGCACAATCACCGCGCACCGGGCGATGGCGGCGACCCGAACCCGCCGCCTCTTCGACCGCCTGACCAGGTCGGGCGGCACGACACCCCGGCGCCGGAGGCTCCCGGCCCGGCCGGTCGTTCGTCGACACCCGGGGTGATCACTTCTTCGACGCCGAGCTGTGGTGCCCAGCAGGGAGAATTCGGGTCCTTAGACCTCTGTGCCCGGCGACTGGCGAGGGTGTTTGCTGGCGCTGTGCGACACCCTCGCGGCTGCCACGAGGGGTGCTTCTCGGTTCCCAGGAGGACGCCATGAAGGCATCGGTCGGTGACCGGATCGTCATCGCCTCGTCAGTGCTCGACCGCAGAGTGCGCGAGGGAACGATCATCGAGGTTCGACACGAGGACGGGACGCCGCCGTTCCTGGTGGAGTGGGCTGACTCGGGGCGTCAGGGGTTGATCTTCCCCGGTCCGGAGGCGCACGTCGTTCCCGCCGAGCACGAGCGCGCCGATGGTGCAGCCTCCATCGACCTGACCAACGACGCCGAAGGCGCGAGCGCGACCGCCGCCACAGGTGCGGGTCACGTGGCCACCTGGCACGTCGACGTCCATCTGTTCGAGGCTGGCGACGACACCGAGGCGCATGCAGTCCTGCTGTCCGGCGGCACCCAGCCGATCGACGCCGACGGTCATGCCCGCCGACGCCACGGCGACTTCAGTGTGCCCGAGATCGGCGACGAGCTGGCAGCCGGGCGGGCCCTGCGCAAGCTTGCGGACCGGCTGATAGCCGCCGCAGCAACCGACATCGCTGCGGTCGAGGGGCACCCGGTGATGCTCGCCGAATGACCGGCGGGACGCGGACACCGATCGCCCGCGGCGCGGGGCCGCTGACCGGGGGTCGGTCGCCTGGATCGCGGCTGCCCGGGGGCTGCTAGCGTCCCGGTGATGCGAAACAGGGTGGGGCTGGTCGTCCTCGGCGCAGCGCCGGCGGCGGCCGTGCTGGCCGCGGTCGCTGTTGGCTCGGCAGGGGGGTCCGCGCCGGTCGCTGTCGAGGTGGGTGCGGCGGTGCTCCTCATCGGCGGACTGCAGACGCTGGTCATCATCCACCTTCGTCGCTTGCGCAGGCGGCTGGACCAGGTCTCGCGCGGGCTGGTCGCGCCGGGCAAGGCCACTTTCGCCGCGCCCGCCATCAACCCCAGGCAGCGGGCAGCCCAGGCCGACGAGGACGCCGAAGCCACCGTGTGGGACGGGCGCCTGCCCATCCCCCCCAAGCACCTGCGGTTCATGACCGAGTCCGACGAGCGCTTCGTGTCCACGGCCCGCTCGCTCGCCGCTACCGTGGTCGGCGCCGGCCTGCAGCCGCAGTCCGACGTTCTCGACGTCGGCAGCGGGTACGGGCGTTTGGCGGTCGGCCTGATGGACCGCAGCGACTTCACCGGCACCTACCTCGGGTTCGACATCCTCCCCCGCCACGTCGCCTGGTGCTCCAACGTGATCACCAGGGCCGACGAGAGGTTCCAGTTCCGCCACCTGGACCTGCTGAACCAGCGGTACAACCCGACGGGCCAGCTGGACCCCGGCGAGGCCGTTTTCCCCGCCGAGGACGCATCAGTCGACGTGTGCGCGCTGTTCAGCGTGTTCACCCACCTCTACCGGCCCACCGTGGAGCGCTACCTGGCCGAGATCGCCAGGGTGCTGCGGCCCGGCGGGTCGGCAGTCACGTCGTGGCTGCTGTTCGACGACAGGCGACTGGCCACGGTCACCTCCGACGCCTCGACGTACCCGTTGCGCCTGCGGGGCGAGGACGGATCACGCTTCATGCAGGCGGACGACCCGCTGCGTGCGATCGGGTTCCCCCAGGACGACGTCGCTGCCATGGCGGCCAAGGCGGGCCTGAGCGTGGCGCGCATCGAGCACGGGTACTGGGACACCGGGGTCAGCGACGGGTCCACGACGCAGTTCCAGGACCTGGTGATCTTGCACCGTTAGCCCGGGTGGGCACCATTTCCTACCGCCCCGCGACGACGGGCGGCCGGGCCCGTGACGGCCCGGGGCCCGCGCCGGAGCCCCCGTCCCGCCCGCAATGACACAGCCGTGAGGACCGCCGGCGACCAACGGCACGGTATCGCTTTGGCTACCTCGGGCCGTGCTGGCCCCGGCGGGCCAGCCTCAACGCCTCCTGGTCGGTGAACAGACGCGAACGGATCAGGAAGCGAAAGCCCGTCGGCGCCTCAAGAGAGAAACCGGCTCCTCGACCGGGGACGATGTCGACCGTCAGGTGCGTGTGTGACCAGTACGCGTGCTGCACCCGGGACATCCAAAACGGTACGGCCGAAGGTCCTGCGACATCGAGGTCGCCGAGGTGGACATCCGCCTCACCGGTGACGAACTCCCCCGCCGGGAAGCACATCGGCGAGGACCCGTCGCAGCAGCCGCCGGACTGGTGGAACATCAGCGGGCCGTGGTCGACCTGCAGGCGGCGCAGCATCTGCGCCGCCTGCGCGGTCACGTCGACCTGTTGGACAGGGGCGGCGCCTGGGTCGACGCCGGCACTGCTCGGGGTCAGCGACATGTGCTCAGAAGAACCCGAGCTTGTTCTCGGCGTACGACACCAGCAGGTTCTTGGTTTGCTGGTAGTGCTCGAGCATCATCTTGTGGTTCTCACGACCGATTCCCGAGTTCTTGTAGCCACCGAAGGCCGCGTGCGCGGGGTATTGGTGGTAGCAGTTCGTCCACACCCGTCCGGCCTGGATCTCGCGCCCGGCCCGGTAGGCCTGGTTGGAGTCCCGGGACCACACGCCGGCGCCCAGCCCGTACAGGGTGTCGTTGGCGATCGCCATGGCGTCGTCGAAGTCGCGGAAGCGGGTGACCGAGACCACGGGCCCGAAGATCTCCTCCTGGAAGACCCGCATGGCGTTCGTGCCCTCGAAGATCGTCGGGGCGACGTAGTAGCCGCCGGACAGGTCCCCGCCCAGGTCGACCCGCTCACCGCCGGTGATTATGCGGGCACCCTCGGCCGTCCCGATCTCGAAGTAGGACAGGATCTTCTCGAGCTGGTCGTTGCTCGCCTGCGCACCCAGCATCGTGTCAGTGTCCAAGGGGTTGCCCTGGGTGATGGCCTTGACCCGCTCGGTGGCTGCCGGCAGGAACTGGTCGTAGATCGACGCCTGGATCAGCGCGCGGCTCGGGCAGGTGCAGACCTCACCCTGGTTGAGGGCGAACATGGCGAAGCCTTCCAGCGCCTTGTCGTAGAAGGCATCCTCGGTCGCCGCGACGTCCTCGAAGAAGATGTTCGGGCTCTTGCCACCCAGCTCGAGGGTGACCGGGATCAGGTTCTGGCTGGCGTACTGCGCGATGAGCCGGCCGGTGGTCGTCTCACCGGTGAAGGCGATCTTGCGGATCCGGCTCGACGACGCCAGCGGCTTACCCGCCTCGACCCCGAACCCGTTGACAATGTTGAGGACCCCGGCGGGCAACAGGTCGCCGACCAGCTCGATGAACAACATGATCGACGCGGGAGTCTGCTCGGCCGGCTTGAGCACGATCGCGTTGCCCGCCGCCAGCGCGGGGGCGAGCTTCCAGGTAGCCATCAGGATCGGGAAGTTCCACGGGATGATCTGCGCGACGACCCCGAGCGGCTCGTGGAAGTGGTAGGCGACCGTGTCAGCGTCCAGCTCAGACAGCGAGCCCTCCTGTGCGCGGATCGCCCCGGCGAAGTACCGGAAGTGGTCCACCACCAGGGGCAGGTCGGCGGCCAAGGTCTCGCGGACCGGCTTGCCGTTGTCCCACGTCTCGCCGACTGCGAGCATCTCCAGGTTCGCCTCGACCCGGTCGGCGATCTTGTTCAAGATCGTGGAACGATCTGCGGGGGACGTCCGGCCCCAGGCCGGCGCCGCGGCGTGGGCCGCGTCCAGTGCAAGCTCGATGTCCTCGGCCGTGGACCGGGCCACCTCGCAGAACACCTTGCCGTTGACCGGTGACGGGTTCTCGAAGTACTGGCCCTTGACGGGCGGCACGAACTGGCCGCCGATCCAGTTGTCGTAGCGAGAGCGGTAGGTGACCACGCTGCCGGCTTGCCCGGGGGGTGTGTAGACAGTCATCGGCGTCTCCGTTGTCGCAGGTCGGCCCGGGCGACCACCCGGGTTCGCGCGACGTTAGTGACACGCAGGTTGCGGCAACGTTGCGGAGGTCGGCGGCTACCCGCGCAGCTCGCGGTCGATCAGGCGAAGGTGCGCGATCACCTCGTCCCGTCGCGGCGAACCCGAGGACAGCGCCCGGGCCGCCGCCACCCAGATCTCGTGGTCGAACCGGCCATGATCGGTGTCGGCGAAGCGCAGCAGGGCGTCCGGGTCGGCGGACCCGATCAGTGCTGCCCGCAGCTCGGCGTGCAGGCTCACCCGCAGCCGGGCGACTCCCGGAGCCTGGCTCTGCGGCAGCAGCGGGCCTTTGTAGACCTCGACGGCTCGGGGCAGGTCAGCGCCCAGGAGATGATCGCGGACCAGGTCGGCGTCCGTGCGCAGCGGGTCGAGCAGCCGGTAGGGCCGCGACTCCAGCCGCAGTCCGCCCAGAAGTGGCCGGAGCCTAGACATCTCCGCCCGGACGGTGACCGGCGCCGACTCGCGTTCGTGCAGGGCGATCGCGAGGTCGTCGGCGGTCAGGCCGTCGGGGCGCGCCGCCAGCAGCATGAGCAGCTCGCTGTGCCGAAGGCTCAGCCTGGTCTCGCCGTGCTGGTGGCGCAGCACCGCACTGTGGCGGCCCAGCCCGAGCAGCGTCGCGACCCCCGTAGGTGCACCCAGGCCGTTGTGGCCCGTGACACTGAACAGCCGCAGCTCGCTCTCGACCGCCGCGACGGTCGCCCGGACCAGGGACAGCGTCTGCGCAGAGGCGACCAGGGCTCCACCGGTCAGATCCAGGGCGCCCAGGATCGCGCCGGTGTCCGGATCGTGGATCGGCGCCGCCGAGCAGCTCCACGACGTCACCGCCCGGGACAGATGCTCGGCCGCGAAGATCGACACGGCGTGGTCGAGCGCCAGCGCCGTTCCCGGCGCGTTGGTGCCGGCCAGTGCCTCGCTCCAGTTCGCCCCGGCGGCGAAGTGCATGCCCTCGGCTCGAGCTCGAAGCTGCGGGTCGCCCTCGACCCACAGCAGTCGACCGGCAGCGTCGCTGACCGCCACCAGCAGCCCGGCGTCGGTGGCGTCGTCGACGAGCAGTCTGCGGATCACCGGCATGACCCGGGCTAGCGGGTGCGCCCGCCGGGCCGCGGCGAGCGCGGCGCCGGACAGGTGAAGCGGCGCGAGTGCGCGCTCGGGGTCGATGCCGTCGCGCAGGCAACGCTGCCACGACTGCGCCACCACGGCGCGGACGGCGCCGTCGGCGCTTCCGCTTGCCAGGAACTCATCGTGTGCAGCCGAGATGGACCGGGACAGCTCGCCCGGGTCCGCCCCGGCCGGCCAGGCGATCCAGGGGTTAGCCATCTGGACTAGCCACGGTTCATCGTGGGTCCTTCACGTCCGGCACACCCGTCGGGCGTCGTTTCCACGCAGGCTACCCGCAGCCGACAGGTTCGGCGCCGCCACGCCTGGCCGCACGCGGACCCGCTTTGTTAGGGTAGCCTTACCTAATGTCACCCGACCGACGGACTGGACGCCCATGAGCCTGTCAAGGACGCTGCTGCTCGGCCTCATCGCCGGCGGGACGATCGTGATCGGTCTGCCGATCGGCCGGCTTCGCCGACCGGCACCGCGGCTGCGGGTGATGCTCAACGCGATGGCCGTCGGGATCCTGCTCTTCTTGATCTGGGATGTGCTGTCCAAGGCCTGGCAGCCGGTCGACGCGGCACTGGTCTCGTTCCATGCCGGTCAAGGCGGCCTGGGCGCCGCGTTCGGCTACGGGGCCTTGTTCGCCGTAGGTCTGTCCGCCGGCCTGCTGTCGCTGGTCGGCTACGAGAGCTGGATGGTGCGATCGGCCAGGCCGTCGACGTCTGGGGAGCAGCAGTCGGGAGGGCCTGGGGCCATGTCGGTCCACCAGAGACTGTCCTCCGCGCGCGGCATCTCGAGCTGGTCGGCCGCCAAGAGACTGTCCCTGCTGATCGCCGTCGGCATCGGCCTGCACAACTTTGCCGAGGGGCTGGCCATCGGCCAGTCCGCAGCGTCGGGAGAGATCGCCCTGGCGACCTTGCTGGTGATCGGGTTCGCGCTGCACAACGCCACTGAGGGGTTCGGCATCGTGGCACCGCTGTCCGGGGACGTCGACGAAAACGGTGTCGTCCGCACGCCCACCTGGACGTTCCTGCTCGCGATGGCCGCTATCGGAGGCGGCCCCACGTTTGTGGGGACGGCGGTGGGGCACAGCTTCACCAGCGAACCGGTCAGCGTGATCTTCTTGACCCTGGCGGCCGGGTCCATCCTGTACGTGGTGATGCAGCTGCTAGGGGTTGCCGCCCGCAGCGGGTACAAGACTCTGGTGGCCTACGGCGTTCTGATCGGACTGCTGGCCGGGTTCCTCACCGACGCGATCGTTTCGGCAGCCGGGGCATAACCAGGCATAGATGGGCATCCCAGGTATCCCGGATATCCCGGGCATCCCGGGCATCCCAGGCACAGTCAGGGCAGTCCCGCGGCACAGCCGAGTCCGGGCCCGAGGTCGGGCCGGGTCCGGGCCTCGCCACCGTCAGCCGTTCGTCCGCCCGCCCGAGCGAACGGGCGAGGTTGGCCGGACGAACGGCCATCGTCGGGCGATAGACCTGGCTTGAGCCTGCGCTCGCCTGTACTCCTGGACCGGTGAGATCCGCCGCCGGGTGCGACGGGCTCCGTCACGTGAGGTGAGTGCCGTGAATCTGGTTCGTCGTAGCGCTGTGTCGTTCACCTTGATCCTGTCGATGGTGACCGTGCCGCTGGTCGCGGCGAACGTCGGCGCCTCATGGGCGGCGGGCGGCCCGACCACGCCGCAGAACCAGCTCGTCTCGCAGGTCCCGGCCAACTGGACGCCGAACGTGTTGGACGGCGAGGTGCTCACCTACGCGCAGATCCAATCAACGATGGTCGCAGGGGGCACGTTCACCCAGGTGCAGGCCTCCACCGGCGGTGCGACCTTGTCCCGCCCGTCGATCGTGGCGTTCGACGCGACAAACGGCACGATAAGCACCACCTTCGCCCCGAGCCTCAACGGTGAGGTCGACGCGCTCCTGCCCGGCCCGATCCTCGGAACGGTCTACGTGGGCGGGACGTTCACCACTGACAACGGCGCACCCGTCCCGAACCTGCTGCTGCTCAACATCAGTGACGGCAGCCAGGTCGCCGGGTTCAACCCCGGTTCGATCACCGGCGGCATGAAGGCCATCCGGATGCTCGGCTCACAGCTGCTGCTCGGCGGGAACTTCACCTCCATCGGCGGCACCGCGCGCGGCGGACTCGCCTCGATCGACCCGGCGACCGGGGCGCTGACCACCTTCTTGAACACCGCGGTCACCGGTCACCACAACTTCGGCCACGTCTCGGCGGCCGAGCTCGCCGCCCTCCCGTTCCCCGGCGCGACCGTCGCCAAGGGCAGCACGGGCGTGGCCCGGCTGGCTATCAACCCGCAAGGTACCCGGATGGTGGTCATCGGCAACTTCGACACCGTCGGTGGCCTGGCCCGCGACCAGATCGCCGTCTTCAACGTGACCGGCGCCGGAGCCGCGATCGACCCCAACTGGAAGACCACGCGGTTCTCCGACGCCTGTTTCTGGTTCACCTTCGACGGGTGGATGCGCGACGTCGACTTCTCCCCGGACGGGACGTACTTCGCCGTCGCGACCGCCGGCGGGCACGACTTCCTCCTCCCAGAGGCATCGGTCCTGTGCGACACCGTCACCCGCTGGGAGACCAGCGGCAGCGGTCAGGATGTCCAGCCGACCTGGATGGCCAGCTCCGGCAGCGACAGCTTCTTCTCCGTCGCCATCGTCGGACCAGTGATCTACGGGGCCGGGCACCCTCGCTGGCTGAACAACCCCCTGGCCAGTGACAACAAGGGCGCCGGTGCCACCCCCCGTCCTGGGATCGTGGCCCTGGACCCGGCCAACGGCATGCCCCTGACGTGGAACCCCGGGCGCGAGCCACGCGGCCACGGCACCCAGGGGATGCTCGCCACCGCGGCGGGGCTGTGGATCGGCTCGGACACGGACTGGGTCGGCAACAAGCAGTACCTGCGACGCAAGATCGCCTTCTTCCCCCTGGCAGGAGGGAGCAGCCCGGCCTCCAACGCGATCACCCCGCTGCCCGCAGACGTGTACCTGGGGACGCCGACAGCCGATCCCGGGCAGTCACTGGTGGCCCGGCCGTACAACGGGTCAGCGACCGGGACGGACGCGGCCGTCGCCTCGTCTGTCGACTGGTCCACCATGCGCAGCACGATGCTGGTCGGCGGCACCCTGTTCTACACCAAGACCGGGTCGACCACGATGTGGTCGCGAACCTTCGACGGGACCACCTTCGGCCCGGAGAACGCCGTCAACCCCTACAGCGTCCCGTACTGGAACAACGTGATCGACGCCGGCCGCGGGAGCAACGGGCAGCTGACCCTGCAGGGGCTGCCCCCGGACCTGTACGCGCAGCTCCCATCACTGACGTCGATGGCTTTCGACCCGTCGACGGGCCGGATGTACTACACCCTGACCGGCGACCCGGCGCTGTACTGGCGCCCCTTCACCGCCGACGACGGAGTCATCGGCGCGCTCGCGTCGACCATGAGCGGGATCTCGATGCCCGCGACGTCCGGGATGTTCGTCTCCGGCAGCCATCTGTACTTTGCGAACTCGGCGACCGGCACGCTCAGCTCGGTCGCCCTCCTGGCGAACAGCGTCGCCGGGCCGGCGACAACCGTCAGCGGCCCCGGCATCGACGGGACCAACTGGGCGTCGGCCTCGATGTTCACCGGGCCCCTCACGGCTCCGGTGAACTCCGGACCGGCGGCGGCGTTCACCTACTCGTGCAACCTGCTGGCGTGCAGCTTCGACGCCACCGGATCAACCGACTCGGCCGCGACGATCACGTCCTACGCGTGGGACTTCGGGGACGGCTCGTCGGGCACCTCGGCGACCCCGTCGCACAGCTTCGCGGGCGGCGGCCCCCAGACGGTGACCCTGACCGTCACCGACAGCGCAGCCAAGACCGCCACGGTCGCGCACACGTTCACCGTGCTGGCGAACTCCACACCGGCGGCGGCCTTCACCAGCAGCTGCACCCAGCTGGGCTGCACGTTCAACGCGTCGGGCTCCACTGACGTCGGAGGCACCTTGACCACCTACGCCTGGGACTTCGGCGACAGCACCACCGGCAGCGGGGTCGGCCCCAGCCACACCTACGCCACCTCTGGCACCTACACGGTCGGCCTCACGGTGACCGACAGTCACTCGCAGACCGCCTCGGTCTCCCACAGCGTCACCGTGACGGCCGTCGTGCACGCCATCGGCTTCGTCGGCGCGGACCAGACCACCGCGAACACCGCCAGCGAGTCGGTCAAGGTGCCCTCCGCAGTGACGACCGGAAACGCGTTGATCCTGGTCGCCAGCAGCTCCTCGGCGACGCCGCCGGTGGCGCCGGCGGGTTGGACCCAGGTCGCCAGCGCGCCAGTGGGCACCAACCTGGTCACCACCGTGTGGACGAGGGTGGCCACCGGCACTGACGCCGGCACCACGGTGAAGGTCAGCTACGGCGCTGTCCACAAGGGCAGCCTGCAGCTGCTGGCCTACTCCGGCACGAGCACGACCACGCCGGTGCAGGCCATCGTCACGGCTGCGGTTCCCGGCTCGAAGACGACCGAGACCACTCCGACCGCTGCAGTAAGCGGCACCACCTGCTGGGTCCTGTCGTTGTGGCAGACCAGGTCTGGGGTCGTGACGGCGTTCACGGCGCCGGGCGGCGAGTCGGTTCGCAGCACGGCGATCGGGACTGGCGGCGGCGACATCTCAGCCTTTGCCACCGACAGCGGCGGAGCCGTCCCGGCCGGGACCTACGGCGCCCTGGTGGCTGGGCTCACCGGTGCAGCCAGCTCTGCCTCAACGATGACCGTCGTGCTCAACGCCGCGTGAGCGGCGCCAGTCGACGTAAGCGACGGGTCAGGCCGACTGGGCCGACCCGTCGCCCTGCGCGGCGCCTGCTGGGCTGAACGAAGCCACGAAGACGTGCGCGCTGAAGACGAATACCCAGCCCGGGAAGAACAGCGGCACCCACGCCGTCCCTGGGGGGGTGACCAGGAGCAGCAAGGCGACGATGTAGCCCAGTACCACTAACCAACGCGGCACGACTGAGGTGCGGCGCCCGAGGTTGGTCACCACGAACGTGAAGATCGCGGCGAAGCGGATCGCGACCGTCCCGACCAGGACGGACGAGATCCCAGTGGCCAGGGCGACCGCGGAGACCGGTACCGCCGCGGGTCCGTCGAAGAGGCGCAGCAGACCGCCGAGTACGGCGGTCGCGGTGAACAGCGTTCCGACGAAGAGCAGGCCGGACCCGAGGAAGACCGTGGCGAACAGCTTGTCCTCCTGGTCGCCGAGGCGCGAGCGGATGACTCCGATGAACCACAAGAATGCGATCCCGGCGAAAGGGATCAGCTGCAGGGCTGTGCTCATCTGCTGGCGGTGCGCAGCGTCGTAGAACCATGCCGACGGATGCGCCCCTGGCAGGGCCGTGCGCAGCACGACCAGGACCACAGCCAAGATGACCGCGAAGATGATCCCTGCCGAGGCTGCCGCGCGGGGGGTGCGAAGGGGCCTGGCGACCACGTTGGGCTGACCGGTCAGCGACATCAGGACATCTTCACGAGGCGGACCGGGCGCCAGCCCTGATCGGCTCCCCGATCGGCGCGACCGACCGTGAGCTCCACTCTGCCGGCGCCCACCCAGTCGCCGCGGCACGCCGCGGCGCGGCCCTGTTCACGGCTTTGCGCCGGTGCTCGGGTGAGGTCGCCCATCAACCGCTCCTTGTCCTCGCTTGGATTCCACTCGGCGCCGCGCACGAAGGCGACCGGCCGCCCACCTGCCAGGCTCATGATGACCGAGCACCGCACCATCAACCACCGAAAGCCGGATCTGTTGACCCCGGCGCGCCCCCAACCGACGCGGTGCGAGGCGTGAGCACTGCACGCCCCGCGGGCAGAAAGAGCGGTTCAGCAGCCATCAGCGATGGTCGAAGGTCAGGCTTCACAGGTCTGAGTCGGGTTGAGTCGGCGCCGTGCCCAGGCTGCGCGCGATCGGCTCCACGTAGCCAGCCAGCTCCTCAGCCGGCTGCTCACGCTGCGCCCAGGCGCCGTACCGCCCGGCCCACGGCCCGGCGGTCACTCCGTGCACGACGACGCTCAGGAACACGGTCGTCGCGATCGCGCCGAGTATCGGCTGAAGATCGGCGCGTTTCGACAGCGACTCCGACGCCAGCAGACCGAAGACGACCGACGCCAACCCTCGCGGACCGAACCAGCCCACGAACAACACCGTGCGCAGCCGCAGCCGCGACCCGAGCAGGGCGAGGGCGACCGGACCCATCCGCAGCACGGTGAGCGCGAGCACCGCGAACACCAGGGCCCGCCAGCTGAGCAGTGCGTCGAAGTGAGCGACCGCGACTGCTCCGAAGAGCGTCCATACCGCGTATCCGAGGAGCAGCGACACCGACTCGGGCAGCGCGAACGACGCCACAGCCGCCGCGCGGTCGGCCAGTGCGACAGACGGTCGGGTGGCCGCGGTGGCGAAAGCCGTCCCGGAGACGAAGGCGGCGACGAAGCCGTTCCCGCCGACGGCGATGGAACCGTAGTAGGTCAACAGCGGGACGACCAGCGTGGCGATCGGGAGCATGCCCTCCATCACCCACCCGGCGCCGAGGGCATGCGACAGCACCCGACCCGAGAGCGCGCCAAGCACGATGCCGACGAGCAGGCCGACAGCGAGCTCGCGAAGCGCCCCGACAAGCGCCCCGCCGGCGGCGCCGGACGGCGATCCGGTCGCTGCGACAGCGAAGAGCACCACAGGGGTCACCAGACCGTCGTTGAGTCCGCTCTCCACGTTCAGGATCCGACGTACTCGTACCGGCACTGTCGGGTTGAGCACAGTCGCCGCGCCGAGCCCCGCGTCGGTGGGCGCAACCGCCGCAGCGAGCAGCAGCGGGAGCCAGGGGCTCGCCGGAGGGAATAGGACGCGGGCCGCCAGCAGGCCCGCCAGGACCGTCAGCGGGAGGCCGACGAGCAACAGCCGTGAGCACAGCCCAGCGTCGGGGCGCAGCTGTCGCGGCTGAACCTGCGCGGCGTCGTGGAACAAGATGAGCGCCAGGGTGAGCTCGGCCATGGTCCTGACCAGCGTGGCGTCGACCTTGCCGGTGAGCACAGTCCTGGCCAGCGCTGCCCCGACGATGCTGAACACGATCGGAGCGGTCAGATGGAGCCGGTCGAAACGACGCGACTGGGCGACGAACACCAGGACCACGACAGCGAAGACCGCGGGCGCCAGCGCCGTCATCGGTCCTCCATCTGCGGGGTCTGGCATGAACTCCGAACAGTGTGGACCCAACGGGCTACCACGGGTGTCGGTACCGAGCGGTCCTGTAGGCGAAGCGCGCGGCCGCGGCAGGGGGCGCTGCGCTGGGATGCGCTGTCCAGGCAGGCGCGCTTGCGACGATGCACGTCCGGGGGACGCTCGGCCGCGGCGCAGACCCCCCACTTCGGGGCTCCGCTCGGGGCAGAAGCGGCGGGAACGGTGCTCGAAGCGGCGGTCGACGGTCTGGATGCGGGGCGCGGGTTGACCGCGAGTGCGCGAGCGGGGGGCGAGCCACGACGCCATCCGCTTCCCTGTGCAGCTCGTGGGGCGCGCTGTCGGCCGCGGCGATGGCCGGTTCGGCGGGTGGCTGCGTCAGCCGGCCCGACGGGAACTCAGCTGGCGGCGACGGCGAGGGGGACGCCGTCGGCAAGGGTGGTCTCCCCTCTCCGTCGCACACCACCGGTCGACGGTAAGGACGGGCTTGCCGACGACCGGGAGCGGCGGCTGGGGCAGGGGCGACGCGTCCGCCGTTCGCGCGCGGCCGTGTGACGGGTCCGTCCGCGAACGCCGACGACCGATGTGGGGGCGGTACGGGCCCCCACATCGGTCGTCAGCTGGCAGCCGCAGACACCGACAAACCGCGTGCCGCGTTCGGCCGTTTCGGACCGCGACCGGATCTGCCCTGGGTCAGCCAGCTGCCCTAAGCGCCTTCGGCCAGCTCGTTGGCCAACTCCTTCTCGTCCTCCTCGGACAACGACGTCTTCAGCAGCGTCCCGCCGAACTGCTTCATGGCGTCGGCGAACTTGTCGTCGGTGATCTTGGAGGCCATCACCACGACAGCTGCGCCACCTGGCTTGAGCATGTCCTGGACCTGGGAGCGGAACTGGGCGTCGATTCCCGACTTGCCCATCTTGCCCATCAGCGCGCCCATGAGGCCGCCGATCGCCAGACCGACGAAGGGGACGAGGAAGAGAATGCCGATGATCATGCCCCACAGCGCACCAGACGACGCCGAGACCCCAACGATCTTGGCGGGCGTCTCGACATGGCTCTTGCCCTCGTTGTCGACGCGGACGATGGCCAGGCCCGTCAGCTCCACGACGAAGTCTTTCTGCAGGACCAGGACCTCGTTGTAGGCCTGGGTGGCCTGCCCCTGGTCGTCATACCCGATAACAATCAGCTCAGACATTCGTTTCTCCTTGACGGTGGCTGGACGTGCTCGAGGCATCCTGCCATCACGCTAGCGCGGCCCGCAGCAAAGTCCTACAGCCCGGCCACCGCCGCCGCCCGGCCCCTGGAACGACGCCACCCGGCCCGCTGGGTGAGGTATCCATAGTCACCGCGGCGCGCTGACACCAGCGCACACGGCGGCGCCAGCGTCAGGTATCTGACCGAGCAGCGACGGTCGTCCCACAGTCGAGGACCCACGTCGAGCGCGCGTGCGCGCCCCCGGCTACACTCTCCGGCGGGCACCGACCGACCGCCTTGGCCTCGTCCGCGGGTGACCTGGTCGGACGAGGCCGGCGACAGTAGCGTTGCGAGAGCGAAAGAAGGAGGCAGTCGAGTGAGCGTGTCTGCTGAACCTGTTATCGGCCCCGTCGACGTGGCGGTCCTGCACTTTGAGGGCAGCACGTTCAATGGCGACGTGGCTCCGGCGCTGACCGAGCTCCAGGATTTGGGCATCGTCCGGATCATCGATCTGGCGCTGCTGGTCAAGGACCTCGAGGGCGAGGTCTCCGTTGTCGAGGTCGAGGACACAGTGATAGCCGCGGCGTTCGCTCAGGTGAACCATCCCCTCGACCTGCTCAGCGAAGAGGATCTTGTCGGGCTGGCCGAGGCCCTCGAGCCGGGCTCCTCGGCGCTCGTGCTGGTCTGGGAGAACGCCTGGGCGGCGCGGCTCGCCACCGCGGTGGCAGGGTCGAACGGGCGGTTGGTCGCGATGGAGCGGATCCCCCGGGACACCGTGCTGGCCGCGCTGGCAGCCCTTGACGACCAAGCCTGACCCACTGCGGTCCACCGCTCCCGCCGGGCTGGCGCGTGGCCGTCTGTCGTGCTCCCGCCAGTGGACTCGAACCAGGACCCTGCCGGCGCGCAACAGCGTGCCTGCTGGGCTTCTTCTCTGTCCGAACCATTAGGCAGGTCAGCGGTTTCCGGCCACTGAGCACTGCGGATGTCCGAGGATTTCCGCTGATGTTCGGCGACGTTCACCGCCACGGCTACCGCGAGATCCGTGCTTCGAACCGCGCTGGTTGTCGCCCTCATGTCGAGTGCGGCCGGCCGGTTGCCACCAGGACCCCCGGCTGATACCGAGCCAAGTGCTTCGCGCGTCCGGTAATCACCGATCACGGTGTACAGCGCATGAACCACACGTGCGGACCGCCGTCCGGGGGATCGCCTTCATTGACGACCTCGAACCCCAGATGCTTGTAGTAGGGCACATTGCTGGCGACCGACGTCTCCAGGAACGCGTCCGCAGTGTCTGCGCGCGCACGGTCCAGCCCGTGGCGGGTCAGCGCACTGCCCACGCCCGAGCGCTGGCACGCCGGCTCGACACCCAGCACCTCCAGGTACCAGACGTCGTTGGCGACATAGGACCCAAGCCAGTCCCACATCCGTTGCTGCCGGTCAGCGTCGGCTGGCGTGATGACCGGCGCCGACGCCACAGCCTGATCAGCCGCCCCGAGCAGTTCCGCCCCACCCGGTGGCACCCACACGGCTACTCCCGCCGCGTCGCCGCCTTCCCAGACCATCCCGAGCTCAGCGGATCTTGCATAGAGCGAGAGCGCCAGGTCGCTGACGGCGTGGACGCTCGCCCGCCCGCCCAACGACCACTGGAATATTGGGTCACTCGCCAGTGCCCGGCCGAGGACGCCGGCGAGCCTGGGAAGTCGGGAAGGCTGAGCCCGGACGACGCGACAGGCTGGGCCGCTGGAGTCCATACGCGAAGATATCGCCGTCATCCAGCGGCTCGGGGCGCCGAGTGCCCCTGCGGCGCCTGGGTCGACGCAAGCGTGGCAGGGGAAGCTCCATGCGCCGACGAACGCGTGATGGATCCGCACGAAGGCCGTCGTCGAACGCCGCGGCCCCGGGCACCTGTGTAACCGCCAGACGGTCTCAGCGATACTCGTTCAAGGTCAACAAGTCTCTGACCTGCATGTTTGCTCCCGCCACTGGACTCGAACCAGTAACCTGCCGGTTAACAGCCGGCTGCTCTGCCAATTGAGCTAGGCGGGATCAGGTGCGTCCTAGAGGCTAGCAGTGCGCCGCGGAACGTCCGAAACGGGATGAACCCCCTACCCAGTCTCGTCAAGCCCCACCGCCTACAGCCCGGTTGACGCCCTGAGCTCGCCGATCGCGGCCTCGGCGAGCCCACGCAGCACGGGGTCGCTGGGATCCAGGCCGGGATCGAAGACGACATTCCAGGTCAGCTCGTCCGCGCCGGGCACCCGGCGCGCGGTGATCCGGGCTCCCGCACCCGCCGCGAGCGTTACATGCTCGCTGAGAGCGATGCTGGCCGTGACCCGCTCGCGGACGGCGACAGGCACCTGGCCGGGTTCGGACAGCCGGGCGCGGTAGCGACGTGACCGAGGACCGACCATGGTCACCACGAGCGTCTCCTCAGCCCAGCCGGCGTTGGCGATCAGCTCGAAAGGGAGCCGCTGGTGGGCCGCCGCCGTGGGCACATACAGAGCGACCGTGGTGACCACGACCGGTTCCCCCCCGAAGTCCCGGCCCCAGGCGATGATCCGCTCAGGCGCGTGGACCACCTGGCGCGCGTCTGGCGGCGCCCCGCGACCGGCCGGCCGACGCCGCGGGGGCACCGCTAGGCACCACCGATCGCCTGGTCACGCAGCTGGCGTCGCTGCTGCTCGGCGACGATGAGCTCGCCGAAGACGCGGTTGTACTCCTCGGTGTCCGTCGGGTCGATGCGCTGCAGCCGGGACTTCAGGTCGACCACCTGCAGCTGCACCAGTCGCTCGCACATGCGCCCGATCTGCTCGTCGACGTAGCGCTGGTCGGGGTCGCCGGCGCAGCGCAGCGGCTCCACAGCCAGCTCGGTGATGACCGAACGCACAGAGTCGTTCGCTGCGGCCTCCAGCACCGCCGCGACCCACACATCCCCCGCCTCGGCGCCGCCTGGACCAGCCGCTCCTCCGGCGGCCGACACCGCGGTCTTGACTGCGACGTATGCGGCGTGGCCGAAGGCTGCCGGCGCGAGGGCGTCGAAGGCGGCGCCGGCCAGGGCCGGGAACTGCAGGGCCGTCTTGAGGGCCTCGCGGTCGACCAGCAGCGCCCGGTCATCGGGTCGGGGACGGTCACCGAAAGCGGCCGGCGCGCCGGTCTCGGGGACTGGCAGGACAGGCTGCGCGCCCCGGCTGCCGGCGCGCCCGCCCGCTCGGGCCGCCTGGGCGACCACCTCGAGCACCTGGGCGGGTTCCATGCCCAGCCACCCCGACAGCGACACCGCGTAGGCATGGGCAAGAGAGCGGTCCTTCGTGCGGGCGACCACTGGCGCGGCTGCCCGCAGCGCCGCCACGCGCCCCTCCGGCACGTTCAGGTCGTAGCGGGACAAGATCCCCTTGACGACGAACTCCGACAGTGGCACCCGGCTGGCCACGAGGTCGCGGACCGCCTGTGGCCCGCGGGTCTGCCACAGCTCACACGGGTCCAGGCCATGGGCCTCGACGGCGACGAACAGCTGGGTGACGAACTTGCGGTCCTCGGTGAACGCCCGCACGGCCGCCTTCTGCCCAGCCGAGTCGCCGTCAAAGGTGAACACGACCTCGCCGCTGAACTCGCCGGTGTCCATCAGCAGCCGGCGCAGGATCCGCACGTGGTCCTCGCCGAAGGAGGTCCCACAGGTCGCCACCGCTGTCTCCACGCCCGCCAGGTGGCAGGCCATGACGTCGGTGTACCCCTCGACCACGACCGCCTGCTGGCGCCGGGCGATCTCCTTCTTCGCCATCTCGATGCCGAAGAGCACCTCGCTCTTGTGGTAGACGGGAGTCTCGGGGGTGTTGAGGTACTTGGGTCCGTCGTCGTCCTCGTGGAGCCGACGGGCGCCGAACCCGATGACGTCCCCGGCTGCGGAGTGGATGGGCCAGATGAGCCGTCCTCGGAACCGGTCGTAGATCCCCCGCTGGCCCTGGCTGAGCAGACCCCCGGCCAACAGCTCCGCATCGGAGTACCCCATGGCGCGCAGGTGACGGTTCAGCCCGTCCCACCCTTTCGGGGCGTAGCCGACGGCGAACTTGTCGGCCGCCGCCCGGTCGAACCCCCGCTCCTCAAGGAAGGCCCGCCCGATCTGGGCCTCGGCCGAGGCGACCAGCTGCTCGCGGAAGTACTGCGCAGCGGCGCGGTTGGCCTCGACGTACCTGGTCTTCGGCCCGCGGTCACGCCCCGTGGCCGACCCACCCTCCTCGTAACGCAGCGTGACGTTGTACTTCCCGGCGAGCCGCTCCACCGCTTCGGCGAACGTGAGCTGCTCGACCTTCTGCAAGAAGGTGACCACGTCGCCGCCCTCGGAGCAGCCGAAGCAGTAGTAGAGCCCCCGGCTGGGGGTGACGTTGAACGAGGGCGACTTTTCGTCGTGGAACGGGCACAGCCCCTTCAGTGACCCGCCGCCGGCGCTCCTCAGCTGGACGAACTCGCCCACGACCTCGTCGATGCGGGCGCGCTCGCGGACGAGCGCGATGTCCTCGTCTTTGATCCGACCAGCCACGGGCGGAGTCTACGGCTGCCGGCCGACGCGGGGCTGGGCCCACGATCCGGTGCCCACCGCAGCCGGCGGGGCAAGGCAGGCCCGTCACGGTCCGGGCGCCGGCGGACCCGCCGCAGCAGTCGGCCCCAGCGCGCGCCAGATGAGGTAGTGCGGGATCGCCTGGGCAGTCAGGAACTGCGGTCCGACCGCCGAGAAGCCGTAGTGACGGTAGAAGCCCAGCGCCACCGTCCGCGCGTTCGCCCAGGCGTGCAGGGCACCGCCGCGCTCCGCCGCTGACAGCCCGGCGGTCAGCAGCCGCCCACCCACACCCGTGCCCCGGACGGTCGCGGCGGTCGCCATGCCACGCAGGCGCCAGGCCGGGCGGTCCCGCCACGGCTGGGGGAACCAGGTCGAACAGCCCACGACCGTGCCGAGGTCGTCGAGGGCGGCCAGGTGCACAGTCCTGGGGTCCTCGTCCTGGGCGTAGGCGGCCTGCCCGGCGGGCAACCCCGGGCGAAGGATCGCGGCCCGAAGACCCAGGACAGTCCCGGCATCGACCCGCTCGACCGTGATCATCATCGCCCAGGTCCGGCGGTGAGCCGGTCCAGCAGGTGCACAGCCGAGCTGTCGGTGAGGCCGGCCACCCGGTCCACGACCAGACGCAGCCGGGCCGCATCATCGCGTGCCGCCTCGAACTCCGCCTCGAGCTCGGCGCCCAGCGAAGCCGGCGCCCGCGCCAGGACGGCGGCCGCCAGCTCCGTCACCAGGTCACGCTGGCGGGCGTACTCGGCCTGTGCGCCGGCCCGGTTCATGACGTACACCCCCGCCACGGCTTTGAGCACCGCGCACTCCATGCGGGCCTGGCGCGGCACCACCAGGTCCGCGGCGTACCGGGCCAGCGGAGCCGGCCCGTGGGCAGCCCGGGTCGCGTCCTCGGCGGCCCGGGCGAACCGTCCGATCAGCTGGCTGGTGAGGTTCTTCAAGCCGGCCAGCGAGCGCATCGAGCCGTCGAACCGCGACTGCCAGTACGGCTCGGCCTGGAGCCGGGCCAGGGCTGCGTCGCACTCGGCCTCATCGGCCTCGTCGGCCTCATCGGCCGCGGTACCACCTGCACCGTCGTGGCCGAGCGCCCACTGGACCACGTCGGCGCGCTCGGGCGCCGAGTCGAGCCGGGCCAGCTGCAGGTGCCCGGCGTAGACCGCGTCCTCGACGTCATGGACCGAGTAGGCGATGTCGTCGGCCCAGTCCATGACCTGCGCCTCCAGGCAGGCGCGTCGGTGCCCGGCGCCCTCGCGCAGCCACCCGAAGACGTCGACGTCGTCGGCGTACACGCCGAACTTGACCCCACCCGACCCGACCACGTCGGGTCGCGGCCACGGGTACTTGCTGGTCGCGTCGAGGCTGGCGCGGGTCAGGTTCAGGCCCACACTGCGCCCGGGCTCGCGCGCCGACGAAGGGGCGAACGTCTTTGCCTCGAGCCGGGTCAGCACACGCAGAGTCTGTGCGTTCCCCTCGAAGCCACCGCACGCCGCTGCGACGACGTCGAGGGCCTGCTCACCGTTGTGCCCGAACGGGGGGTGCCCCAGGTCGTGCGCGAGGCAGGCCACCTCGACCACGTCCGGATCGCACCCCAGCGCCTGCCCGAGCTCACGACCGATCTGGGCGACCTCCAGGGAGTGGGTCAGCCGCGTCCGCGGGAAGTCGGACTCGCCGGCGACAACGACCTGGGTCTTGCCGGCGAGCCGCCGCAGCGCCGCCCCGTGCAGCACCCGTGCCCGGTCCCTGGCGAAACAGGTGCGCTCCGGTCGCTTGGTCGGCTCGCGGACCCAGCGCTGCCGGGCGTGGTCGTCGTAGGGGTCGATCACCCGACAGAACCTACCGGCCGGCGCGGCGGCCCTCGGCGATCAGGGCTCGAAGGACCTCCACCTCGACAGGGCCGTGGACGGCCAGGCGGCGACCCACGACGTACGTGGGGGCATCGCCGATCCCGAGCGACCTGGCCTCCGCGCGGTCGGTCGCGAGCTCTGCCAGGCCCTCGCCTGCGGCCAGCCGGCTGCGGACCGTGCCTGGCTGGTCGCCGCCGGCCCATGCGGCGACCGAAACGACCACCTCGAGGTCGCCGATGTCCTCTCCCCGTAGGAAGTTCGCCGCGTACAGGGCTGCCGACACCGCCCGCTGCCGCGGTTCGCCGTCGTAGAGCAGCACCGCCCGATGGGCCAGCGAGCTGTCACGCCCAGCGCCCAGCCGGGCCTCGTCGAACACGATCCCGACCTCGCGGCCGACTGCCTTGACCCGCTCCAGGGCCGAGGCTGCCGGGTCGCCACCGGCGGCGGCGCTGCGCCGGTCGCCGTCCCACCCGGCCGCTCCCCGGTCCCTCTGGAAGCATCGCCAGCGGGTCTGCACCGACCCATCGGGTTCGTGCGCCACCGCCAGGGCCAGACGGCGGCTCGCGACATAGCACCACGGGCTGGCCAGGTCCGCCCAGAACTCCACGGTGACCCGCTCGACCGGCTGCACGGACTCAGGCAGCACGTCATCTAGCACCATGTTGTCGAGCGCCACGTTGTCTAGCGCCACGTTGTCTAGCGCCACGTTGTCTAGCACCGAGGCATCCTTCCCGAGGTGAAGGCCATCACAAACCCGACCGTTCATCCGGGCGCTGTGAACTACCTGAATGCCAGCCTCAGGCTTGCCGCAAGCGCCGGCACCGGGGCAGGTCTCAGAGCTGCCCCGGTCTACCCGCCCGAGTAGGCGAGCTCGGCACCCTCGGGGACCGCGTCGGACTGCGGGTCGTCCAGCCAACCCTGGGGCAGCGCCACGCCACGGACGCCGGTGGTACGCCCTCGGGGCAGCCCGAGCACCTCGGGCGGGTACGGCTGGTCCAGGTCCAAGCTCCCCAGCCGGTCCTCGAGCTCAGCCAATGACGAGACCAGCCCGAGGCCGTAGCGGGCGGCCGATCCGACCCGGAAGCCTTTGAGGTACCAGGCGACGTGCTTGCGGAAGTCGCGGCAGCCTCGGGCCTGGTCTCCCAACGCTTCTCCGAGCAGGCCGGCGTGCCGGCACATGACCCGGGCAACCTCGTCCAGGCCTGGCCGCTCCAGGTGGGTGGGTCGGCTCGGCGCCGAGCCGGGGGCGCCGAAGGCGCTGGCCAGGTCCGCGAACAGCCAGGGCCGGCCCAGGCACCCGCGCCCGACCACGACCCCGTCGCAGCCGGTCAGCTCCATCAGCGCCACCGCGTCCGCGGCCTCCCAGATGTCACCGTTTCCCAGCACGGGGATGTCCAGAGCGGCCTTCAGCTCGCCGACGGCTGTCCAGTCGGCACTGCCGGAGTACATCTGCGCGGCCGTGCGCGCGTGCAGCGCGACCCAGGTGGCACCGCAGTCCTGCGCGATACGTCCCGCGTCCAGGTAGGTCAGGTGGTCGGAGTCGATGCCGGTGCGCATCTTCACGGTGACCGGTACCGCCCCGGCGGCGGCCCGGACCGCCGCGCCGACGATCGCGGCGAACAGGGGCCGCTTGTAGGGCAGCGCGCTGCCTCCACCCTTGCGGGTCACCTTGGGGACGGGGCACCCGAAGTTGAGGTCGACATGGTCGGCAAGGCCCTCGGTGACGACCATGCGCACGGCACGGGCGACGACCACCGGGTCGACGCCGTAGAGCTGGACGGACCGGACAGACTCGCGTGCGTCGAAGGTGACCATCCGCATCGTCTCGAGGTCGCGTTCGACCAGGGCCCGCGAGGTCACCATCTCGCTGACGTACAGGCCGGCGCCGTACTCCCGGCACAGCCGGCGGAAGGCGATGTTGGTGATGCCGGCCATGGGGGCCAGCACGACGGGCGGCCAGACCGACTCCTCGCCGAGCCGCAGCGCCTGCACCGTCATCCGACCATCATCCCATTCGGTGTCGCCGGACGGCCCTGCCCGGTGCCGGCCGACGCGCTCCGGCCACGACTGTGGGCTGGCCTTGCCGGGGCGGCCTGGGCTCAGCAGCCGGGCAGACGCTGGGCGAGCCAGCCACGGACCGACCCCAGGGCGATCCGCTCCTGGGTCATCGTGTCTCGCTCACGGACCGTCACAGCCTGGTCTTCGAGGGTGTCGAAGTCGACGGTGACGCAGAACGGGGTCCCGATCTCGTCCTGGCGGCGGTAGCGGCGTCCGATCGCGCCGGCATCGTCGAAGTCGACGTTCCAGACCCCGCGCAGTTCAGCCGCCAGGTCCCGCGCCTTGGGCGACAGGTCGGCGTTGCGTGACAGCGGCAGGACGGCCACCTTGACCGGGGCGAGCCGGGGATCGAAGCGGAGCACGGTCCTCTTGTCCACCCCTCCCTTGGCATTGGGCGCTTCGTCCTCGTAGTAGGCGTCCATCAAGAAGGCCAGCACGGCACGGGTGAGCCCGGCCGCAGGCTCGATGACGTACGGGGTGTACCGCTCGCCCTTGTCCGGGTCGAGGTAGGTGAGGTTCGCGCCGGAGTGCCGGGAGTGGGTCTTGAGGTCGAAGTCGGTGCGGTTGGCGATGCCTTCGAGCTCGGAGAACTCCTGGCCGCCGAACAGGAACCGGTACTCGATGTCGACGGTCCGCTTGGAGTAGTGGGACAGCTTCTGCGCGGGGTGCTCGTAGAACCGCAGGTTCTGCGGGTCGATACCAAGGCCGACGTACCAGTCCCAGCGCTGAGCCAGCCAGTACTCGTGCCACTGCTCGTCGGTGCCCGGCTCGACGAAGAACTCCATCTCCATCTGCTCGAACTCCCGGGTCCGGAAGATGAAGTTGCCAGGGGTGATCTCGTTGCGGAAGGACTTGCCTGTCTGGGCGATGCCGAACGGAGGCTTGCGCCGCGAGGACGTCATCACGTTGAGGAAGTTCACGAAGATGCCCTGCGCGGTCTCCGGCCTCAGGTACGCCAGACCTTCCTCGGAGTCCACCGGCCCCAGGTACGTCTTGAGCAGACCGTTGAACAGCCGCTGCTCGGTCCAGGACCCGCGGGTGCCGCAGTTCTGGCACGCCACCTCGGCGAGGTCAGGACCGGGCGGATGTCCGGTCTTGGCCTGGTAGGCCTCGGCGAGCTGGTCGGCCCGGTATCGGCGATGACAGGACAGGCACTCGACCAGCGGGTCGACGAAGGCCTCTACATGGCCAGACGCGGTCCAGACCTCACGCGGCAAGATCACCGAGGAGTCCAGCCCCACCACGTCGTCGCGGGAGCGGACCATGGACTGCCACCACTGGCGGCGCACGTTCTCCTTCAGCTCAGCGCCGAGGGGACCGTAGTCCCACGCGGACCTGGTGCCGCCGTAGATCTCCCCGCTCGGGTAAACAAAACCCCGGCGCTTGGCCAGGCTGACGATGATGTCGACGAGATCGGCGGCCACGGGGGCTCCATCCGGCTGGGTGTCGGTGGCAGGGGGCGAAGCAGGGTGTCGAGCTTGTGTCGAGTCAGGCCTTGACGGGTGGAGCGGGCAGCGGGTCGTCGGTCCACGCGCCGGGAAAGCAGCGTCGTGGCACTCGCGTGAAGGGTCAGGTTACCCGGGGTTCAGTGCGGCACCCGACCGGCCAGCGCCCTGGCGACCTGCTCGGTGCTCGGCGGGGCGAAGGACACGTACGCCCAGCCGACGGCCCGGAAGAGCAGCGGGCTGTGCAGGCACAGCACCGAGTCGGCCTCCCGCTCCAGCACCAGCAGGGTCTCGCGAGGTGCTACCGGGATGGCAACTGCCACGTGGGCGGCGCCACCGACCCGCATGGCGACGATCGCGGCCCGCAGGGTCGCGCCGGTGGCCGCGCCGTCGTCGATCAGCACCACCGACCGGCCCGCCACAGCCAGGGGCGGGCGGCCCGGACGGTAGCGCGCCTCGTCCGCTCTGACACCTTCCACCGCGGCCGCGACCAGGACGTCGAGGTCAGCCGCGCGCAGCTGCTCGGCCTGGACCACCGAGTCGTTGAGCACCGGCTCGCCGCCGGAGGCGAAGGCTCCGACGGCCACCTCCGGGTTACGCGGCAAGGAGATCTTGCGGACCGCGACGGCATCCATGGGCAGGTGCAGGTGGTCAGCCGCCGCGGCCGCGACGATCACGCCACCGCGTGGCAGCCCCAGGAGCAGGGCCTGCCTGCGCTCGGCGTCGGTCCAGCCGCCGGCCAGCGCCTGGCCCAGCTGGCGACCGGCGTCGGAGCGGTCGACGAAGACGTGGGCCCCCCGCCCCAGGGCACGGGCCGGGCTCACGCCAGACCCGAGGCTGCGGCCAGCCCGTCAGAGCCCAGCCCGGCGGCGACGAGCACCTCGAACGCGCTGACTTCGTCTATCGCCTGGCCGAGCAAGACACTGGCCTGCACCTTCACCTCGTGCGCCGACAGCGCCCTGCGGTAGGCGCCGACCGAGTCCCACTCCGTGGCCAGAACCCACAGGTCACCGTCGTCGGCCGCCCGGCCGATCCTCCCGGACCGCCAGCCGGGTCGGGCGGCCATTGCCGCCAGGGCCGTCTGGGCGAGGGCCAGGAACCCCGGCCCGCCCCCAGGGTCCACCCGGTAGCGGGTCACCACGAGCACGACACACCCCCGCGGCGGCGTGGGCGGTGATGAGAGACCATGACGGTCCATCGTCCCATCCGGGTCCCGAGCCGACCAGGCCACCCCTGGCAAGGGGCAGGCCGAACAAGGAGATCGAGTTGCCGTCGAGCCCAGGTGCCCCCGGGTCGCGTCCGCCCCGCGGGGCGGTGGTGCTGGTATGGCTGTCCCGGCTGCCGCGCTGGGCGGTGCTCGCGCCGGCCGCAGTCGTCGTGGTCGCCGGTCTGGCGCTGCCCGGTGTCGCCGGGGCTGCGCTGCTGCTCGCGGTGGCTGGGCTGCTCACCTGGCTTCTCGCCACCGCCTGGCCGGTGCTCACGCCGGCGACCCGGGCGCCCCGGCTCCTGACGATCGCCCTGGTCGCCGGGTACGCGGGCTGGAAGCTGCTGCACTGAGGTCGCGCCCCTGCGGCCGGTCGCCGGCTGCGCGTGCCCGCTCAGCCGCGCCACGCTCGGACCGTCACGCGCCCGGTCCCAGGCGTCGGCCGGCGGGCGACCTCGGGTGCGATGATCGGGGGAAGCCCGGCCAGCGCCTGGTCGGAACGAGGATGGGAGCCGGGGTGGGCGAGCGGCACGGGCACGATCACGTCAGCGCGGCCGGCAGCCACCGCGGCCGGCTCGCCCTGGTTCTGGGCATCACGGTCACGGTGCTGGCGGCCGAGGTCGTCGGTGGCGTGGTCACCGGGTCGCTGGCCCTGCTCGCCGACGCCGGACATCTGCTCACCGACGCGGTTGGCATAGGCATAGCGCTCGGCGCCGTCGTGCTGGCTCACCGGCCGGCACCGGCGGTGCGCTCGTACGGCAACTTCCGGGTGGAGATCCTCGCCGCGCTGGTCAACGGCGTCCTGCTGCTGGTGGTCAGCGCTGCCGTGCTGGTGGAGGTGGTGCTGCGGGCGAGGAACCCCGCAGAGGTCGACGCCGGCCCGATGCTCGTCATCGGCGTGCTCGGGCTGGCCGCCAACGGGGCTGCGGTGCTCGTGCTGCGGCAAGGGCAAAGCGCGAGCCTCAACGTGCGCGGTGCCTACCTGGAGGTGCTGGGGGACCTGGTCGGCTCGGTGGCGGTGATTGTGGCTGCCCTGGTGATCTTGGGCACCGGATGGCAGCAGGCCGACGTCGCGGCGTCTTTGCTGATCGCCGTCCTGATCATTCCCAGAGCGGTCGGGCTGCTGCGGGCCGCGGTGCACGTTCTGTTCGAGTCCACCCCTGACGGGGTGGACCTGGATGAGCTGAGGGCGCACCTGGCCGCGGTGCCGGGGGTGGTGGAGATCCACGACCTGCACGTGTGGACGATCACCAGCGGGATGCCGGTGCTGTCGGCACATGTGGTCGTCGAGCCGGCAGCGATGGCGCAGGCGTGCGGGGCAAGCGGCGTGCTCGACCGGCTGTGCGCGTGCGTCGGAGACCACTTCGACGTCGAGCACAGCACGTTCCAGCTCGAGCCGGCCGGGCACGAGGCGCACGAGCGGGCGGCCCACGACTGAGTGATCGCCGGCGGGCGACCTGCCCAGCACCGGTGGGTCAGCGGGCCACTCCGTAGCGACGGTCGCGGGCGGCGTAGGTCTCGATGGCCCGCCACAGGTCCCTGCGGTCGAAGTCCGGCCACAGGACGTCGGGGAAGACCAGCTCGGCATACGCGCTCTGCCAGAGAAGGAAGTTGGAGATCCGCTGCTCACCGGACGAGCGGACGAACAGGTCGACGTCGGGCATCTGAGGCTCGTCGAGGAACCGGGCGAAGACCTTCTCGTCCACCTTGGCCGGGTCAACTCGACCGAGGCGGACAGCTCGGGCGAGGGCGGCCGCGGCGTCGGCGATCTCGGCGCGACCCCCGTAGTTGACGCACATGGTCAGGGTCAGCACCGTGTTGTCCCGGGTGAGCTCCTGGGCTATCTCGAGCTCGTCTATCACGCTCTTCCACAGCCGTGGCCGCCGGCCGGCCCAGCGGACCCGGACACCCAGGGCGTGCATCTGGTCGCGGCGGCGACGGATGACGTCGCGGTTGAAACCCATCAGGAACCGGACCTCCTCCGGCGAGCGTTTCCAGTTCTCGGTGGAGAACGCGTACGCCGACAGCCACGAGACGCCCACCTCGATCGCCCCCTCCATGACGTCGAACAGGGCTGCCTCGCCGGCCTCGTGGCCGGCGGTGCGCGGCAGGCCTCGGGCCTGTGCCCAGCGACCGTTGCCATCCATCACAACGGCGACGTGCCGCGGGATCGCGTCCTTGGACAGCGCCGGGGGCTTGGCGCCGCTGGGGTGCGGGGTTGGCGGTCTCACGCTCGCTCGACGCACGGCCCCGACCCTAGTACCCGACTGGTCGCCGCGGTCAGGAGCGCTCGACCAGGGGCAGGGAACGCAGGCTGCGTTCGAGGTGCCACTGCAGGTAGGCCGAGACCAGGCCGTTGCCTTCACGGCGCTGGCGCAGGTCGCTCGCGTCGGCGTAGGCCCAGTCCCCGCTGAGCAGGGCGGCGAGCAGGCGCAGCGTCTGCGGGGACGGCGAAGCCGTCCCCGACGGTCGACAGGCCGGGCAGACCGCTCCGCCCGCCTGGATCGAGAACGCCCGGTGGGGCCCTGCCTCGCCGCACCGGGCACACGCGTCGAACGACGGCGCGTAGCCGGCCACCGACAGCGAACGCAGGAGATAGGCGTCCAGGACCAGCCCCGGCTCGTGGTCCCCACCGACGAGGGCTCGCAGGCCGCCGACCAGCAGCAGGTACTGCTGGACCGCCGGCTCGCGCTCCTCCGCGGTGAACCGCTCGGCCGTCTCCAGCATGGCCGTGCCGGCGGTGTAGCGGGGGTAGTCCTGGGCCAGCTCGGCCCCGAAGGGATCCACCGACTCCACCTGGGTGACGACGTCCAGGCTCCGACCGACGTAGAGCTGGACGTCGACGTGCCCGAATGGCTCCAGGCGCGAGCCGAACTTTGACCGGGTCCGGCGCACGCCCTTGGCCACGGCCCTGACCCGGCCGTGCTCGCGGGTCAGGATCGTCACGATGCGGTCGGCCTCACCCAGCTTCTGGGTGCGCAGCACCACCCCGGTGTCCCGGTACACGTTCACGTGGCCATCCTCCCCCACCCAACTGACGGGGCTGACCGGGCCGAACGGGCCGTCAGGTGGCGGCGCGGTTGATCGCGCTCACCACGGCCCGCAGCGACGCCGTGACGATGTTCGGGTCGATCCCGACCCCCCACAGGACCCGGTCGCCCACGGCGCACTCCAGGTAGGCGGCCGCGCTGGCGTCACCACCGGAGGACAGTGCGTGTTCGTGGTAGTCCAGCACCCGCACGTCGTGCCCGACGCCGGCGAGTGCGTCGACGAACGCGGCGATAGGCCCGTTGCCCCGACCGTCCAGCTCACGGTGGGCACCGTCGATGTACAGCCCGACATGAAGGACGTCCTCGCGCCCGGCCGCCGACGAGGTGTGCACGGCGTTGAGCCGCAGCGGCCGGGTCGGCTCCAGGTACTCGCTGGCGAACACCGACCACATCTGTTCCGGTGACACCTCGCCGCCCTCGGAGTCGGTCTTGGCCTGGATGACCTGCGAGAACTCGATCTGCAGCCGTCTGGGAAGCTCCAGCGAGTGCTCGCTCTTCATGATGTAGGCGACCCCTCCCTTGCCGGACTGGCTGTTGACCCGGATGACCGCTTCGTAGGACCGCCCGACGTCCTTGGGGTCGATGGGCAGGTACGGGACGGCCCACTGCAGCTGGGACAGGCCCCTGCCGGTGGCCGCGGCGTCGGCGTCCATGGCGTCGAAGCCCTTCTTGATCGCGTCCTGGTGCGAGCCCGAGAACGCGGTGTAGACCAGGTCGCCGCCGTAGGGGTGGCGCTCGTGCACCGGCAGCTGGTTGCAGTACTCGACGGTGCGCCGGATCTCGTCGATGTCCGAGAAGTCGATCTCGGGATCGATGCCCTGGGAGAACAGGTTCAGGCCCAGGGTCACCAGGTCGACGTTGCCCGTGCGCTCCCCGTTGCCGAACAAGGTGCCCTCGATGCGGTCGGCGCCGGCCAGGTAGCCGAGCTCGGCGGCGGCCACCGCAGTGCCGCGGTCGTTGTGCGGGTGCAGCGACAAGACTACGGCGTCGCGGTAGGCCAGGTGCCGGTGCATCCACTCGATCGAGTCTGCGTACACGTTGGGCGTGGCCATCTCTACCGTGGCCGGCAAGTTGACCACCGTCTTGCGGTCCAGGGTCGGCTTCCAGATCTCGTTGACCGCGTTGCAGACCTCGACGGCGTACTCCAGCTCGGTGCCGGTGAACGACTCCGGGGAGTACTCGAACCGCACGTCGGTGTCGGGCACCGTGTCGAGCAGCTTGCGGCACAGCTTGGCGGCGTCGACCGCGATGGCGGTGATGCCCTCGGTGTCGAGGCCGAACACGACCCGGCGCTGCAGCGTGGAGGTCGAGTTGTACAGGTGGACGATCGCCGACCGGGCACCGGCGATCGACTCGTAGGTGCGCTCGATCAGGTGGTCGCGGGCCTGGGTCAGGACCTGGATGGTGACGTCGTCGGGCACCAGGTCTTCCTCGATCAGCTGGCGCACGAAGTCGAAGTCGGTCTGCGAGGCGGAGGGGAAGCCGACCTCGATCTCCTTGTAGCCGAGGCCGACCAGCAGGTCGAACATCTTGCGCTTACGCCCGGGGGTCATCGGGTCGATCAGTGCCTGGTTGCCGTCACGCAGGTCCACGCTGCACCACAGGGGTGCCCGGGTGGCGACCTTGGTCGGCCAGGTGCGGTCGGCCAGGTCGACCCCGGCAAACGCCGGGTAGCGGTGGACCGGCATCTGCGACTGGCGCTGCGGACGGCCGTGGGTGGTGCGCGCGGGTGTTTCGGTCATGACGGTTGCTCCCTCGGGACTCGCTGCTGCGCGGCCGACGCGGACGTCGTAGGCACGACGGACACCGCGACGAGGGAGCCGGCCTGTTAGAGGCCCTCGCCGCGGCAGCTAAGAAGGAGCAGCTCGCGCATAGTGCGACAAGCCTAGCCCATCGACACGGCCGGTGCGGGCACCGCCAGCGTGGGCACCGCCGGAGCCGGGTCCTGGGGCGAGCTGGCAGACCTGAAGGCGTGGTCGTCGTGCGAACGAGGCTGAGTACCGACCGGTCAGTGTCACCAGTCGACGCCCGGCCGGTACGGGGCGACTCTCCCGCCGCTTCGCCACTGCCAGGGCGCCAGTGGTCATCGTCGTGGAGCAGCCACTCCCGCGCAGCAGCTGAGCAAGCGACCTGACCAGGTCCACGGTCACCTCGGCTTGCGCCTGGACACCCGTGATGTCAGCAGGCCCCGAGCCGGCGCAGAGCTCCGGTGGCTCGTGACTCGCGCAGATGACGGCAGTGTGGAGCCTGGCTCGGTCGCCGGCCGGCGCGCCGCGTCGGCTAGCTCTGCTGTCCCATGGACCACAGTGACCACACCGTGGTGCGCACTCGCCTGGGCTGGCGCAGGACGGTGACCACGGCGAAGCCGACGTCCTGCGGACGCAGGTAGGCCGCGAGTGCCGGATCACCGGCCGTGCGGCCCGCACCGATTGCAAACTCCGTGTCGACGCCGGCTGGGCATACCGCGGTCACCCGCACGCCCTTGACCCGCAGCTCGCGGTCCAGCGCTCCGGCCAGTCCGACCTGGGCGAACTTGGTCCCGGCGTAGACGGCTTCGTCCTCGCCACCGCGCAGCCCCGCGACGCTCGCCACGATGACGATGTCTCCCCCACCGGTGGTGCGCAGCATGTGCGGGAGCGCTGCTCTGATGGTCCACACCGTTCCGGCGAAGTTGGTGTCCATCATCTCGCCCAGGCGCTCATCGGAGTGGTCCATGATCCCGCCGTAGATGCCGATACCGGCGTTGGGCACCACCGAGTCGAGCCGGCCCCAGGTGTCCAGCGCCGCTTCGACCAGCCTGGCGTTGTCCGCGGGCCGTGACACGTCGCAGACGACGCCGACGGCGCGGTCCGCACCCAGCTCGGCCACCAGCTCGTCCAGGCGCTGCGACCGGCGACCGCCCAGCGCCACCCGAGCCCCGGCCTCGACCAGGAGCCGTGCCGTCGCGGCCCCGATCCCGGCGGTCGCCCCGGTGATTGCCACCACGGTGTCGTCCAGTGAACGCGTCTCAGCCGGCATGTCTGCTCCCTGTTCTGCGGTAGGTACGAGCACGAGCGGGGAAGCCGCCGTCGACCGAGGTCATCATGGCGCACCCAGGCCGACCGTACCGCCGAGTCTGCTGCGACGTCCGGGCAGCGGTTCTGGGGTCGGCGACGCGCAGTCCTCGACTCCCGCCCCGTGTAGCACGAAGGGGCCGGTTCGCTCGGACCGCCGCCACGGCAAGCGCGAGGCGCGCCTGGGAGTCTCGCATTATATTTCCACTCCGAACTACTTGTCTCGGAGACAAAATACTTCTACGGTGCTCACGGGAGGCGCCGATGCCTCCGAGACCGCAAGGGAGACTACAGATGAGCGCAACGCTGGTCGTCCGTCACACCGTCAACGACTACGCCACCTTTCGGCCGGTCTACGACGAGCTCGAGTCGCTGCGTGCCCAGCACGGATGCACCGACAAGCGGGTTCTCGCCTCGCCGGAAGACTCCAACGACCTGCTGATCACGCACGACTTCCCCTCCGTCGAGCAGGCCAGCGCATTCGCCCACGACCCGGCCCTACGCGAAGGAATGCAGCGAGCCGGAGTGGCGGGTGTCCCTCGTATCGAGATCTTCGCGAGTGTCTGACTCTGAGCCTCGGCACCGGCGGGGCAGGGGCGGCACCCGCCCCTCCCCGGCCGGTCTCGGCGTGGTGACGGTGGACGACGACTTCACCCGGGAGTACCCCGACGCCGACGTCAGCAGCACGCAGGCGTACGCCTCGCTGGTGCGCACCGGCAGCGCGTTGCTGTCCGAGCTGGACCGGTGCATCACCACCTCGTTCGACATCCCGCACGCGGCCGCGACGGCACTGGCGGTTGTCGAAGGCGCAAACGGACCACTGACCCCCTCCCAGATCAGCGAACGGGCGCTGGTCGCGTCCGCCACGATGACCGCCACACTGGACCTTCTGGAGGACCGCGGCTGGGTGCTGCGCCGCCCCAACCCGGCCGACCGGCGCAGCGTCCTGGTCGAGGTCACCCAGGCAGGTCACGACGTGGCCGACCGGCTCCTGCCCGGCATCCGCGTCGTCGAGCGCGAGGTCATGTCGGGCCTCGGCCTTCGAGAGCGCCAGCAGCTGCTCGCACTGCTGGCCAAGGTTCTCCAGCGCGCCGCGCAGGTCGCCGAGCAACCGGCGATGACCCTGGACGGAACCCGTCGTCGTCGCGGACCTGGGTCGCGCCGCGACAAGGCCGGGTCACGATGAATCCACCGCAGCGCTAGCCGCTCGCTGCTCGCCGACCCCGATCAGCGCGCGAGCCTGCAGCCATCCGGCGCCGGTCACCTACCCTGGCCCGGTGTCCAGGACGCGAACAGCACTGCCCCCGGTCCGCCACCTCGTGCGGGCCCGCGACCTGGCCGATGCCCGCTACGCCGAGCCGCTTACCGTCGACGACCTGGCGGCCGCCGCGTGCCTGTCCCGGGCACACTTCAGCCGGCAGTTCCGGCGGGCTTTCGGAGAGACGGCCCACGCCTACCTGCTCACCCGCCGGCTGGAGCGGGCCGCGACCTTGCTGCGTGGCACCGACTACACAGTGGCCGACATCTGCATGCAGGTGGGCCTGTCCAGCGTCGGGTCGTTCACGTCGAGCTTTCGCCGCGCCTACGGCATGACCCCCTCCCGGTACCGGGCGTCCTTCCCGTCGGCCGCGAGCCTGGCAGTGATCCCGCTGTGTGTGCTCAGGGCGTACGGACGCCCGGTGAACAGCACGATCGGAGAAGACGCTCAGTGAGGCCCGTGCATAGGGTCGAGGCGTTCGGAAAGACTCCAGTTCCAAAGGCTCCGGGCCGCAGACCGCAGGAGGAACCATGATCCGCATCAGCCACGCCCAGCTGTGGGTGCACGACCAGGACGAGGCGCTCGCCTTCTGGACCGACAAGGTCGGATTCGAGGTGCGTGAGGACGTCACCGTTGCCGAGATGGGCAACTTCCGCTGGCTGTCCGTCGGGCCTGTCGACCAGGACCAGATCTCGCTGGTGCTGATGGCCATCCCGGGTCCGCCGGTCATGGACGCGACGACGGCTGCCCAGGTCGCGGACCTGACAGCGAAGGGCTTCGCAAGCACGCTGTTCCTGACCACCGACGACGCCATCAAGGCCTACGAGGAGCTGTCCGCCCGCGGCGTGGAGTTCACCGAGAGGCCCACCGTCCAGCCGTACGGCATCGACTGCGGCTTCCGCGACCCGTCGGGCAACAGCGTCCGGTTGGCCCAGCGCACCCCGATGGGCTGAGTGCTGGGCCTAGCCAGCCGCAGCCTGAAGGACGGTGCAGACCCGGCCACGGCCCGAACAGCGGGCGGTGCCAGCCATCACGTCTAGAAGCCGAGGCGGCGCAGCTGCTTGGGATCGCGCTGCCAGTCTTTGGCGACCTTGACGTGCAAGTCCAGGTAGACCGGGGTGCCCATCAGCCGCTCTATCGACCCCCGCGCCCGAGTCCCCACGTCACGAAGACGCTCACCGCCCTTTCCGATGATGATCGCCTTCTGGCTCGACCGCTCCACGTACAGCTCGACCCGCACATCCAGCAAGGGTCGGTCCGGGGGCCGGCCGGGGCGCGGGAGCATCTCGTCGACGACGACTGCCAGGGAGTGCGGAAGCTCGTCGCGCACGCCCTCCAGGGCAGCTTCGCGGACCAGCTCGGCGACCATAACCGCCTCCGGCTCGTCGGTGAGCATCCCGCCGGGGAACATCTGCGGTCCGGCCGGCATCAGCGCGACGAGCAGGTCGGCGAGCAGCTCGACCTGGTCGCCGGCGGTGGCCGACACCGGCACGATCTCGCTGAAGTCGCCGAGCGCGCTGACCGCCAGCAGCTGGGCGGCGAGCTGCTCGCGGCCCACGAGGTCGGTCTTGGTGACCACCGCGACCTTCGGCGTTCCCCCGATGGCAGCCAGCTGGGCCGCGATGAAGTGGTCCCCCGGCCCGACCTTGGCGTCCGCCGGGATGCAGAACCCCACCACGTCGACCTCGCTCAAGGTGTCCCGGACCAGGTCGTTGAGCCGCTGGCCGAGCAGGGTCCGGGGCCGGTGCAGGCCCGGAGTGTCGACCATGACGAGCTGGGCGTCGGGGCGGTTGACGATGCCACGGATGGTGTGCCGGGTCGTTTGCGGCCGCGACGACGTGATGGCTACCTTGTCGCCGACCAGGGCGTTGGTCAGCGTGGACTTGCCCACGTTCGGACGACCGACCAGGGCGGCGAAGCCCGAACGGAAGGTCATGGCGGCGAGTGTTCCGGTTCGCGCCTCATGTCTGGACCGTGGTCACCACGACACCACCAGGAGTGGCTACGAACACCGGCGTCCAGGGCCCGCCCAGATCACGTACGGCGGCCATGTCGGGCTCGGGGACCGGGTGCCCGTCGTCCTCGCGGACCACTGCAGCCGCCTCGACGGTGGTCGCGCCACTGGAGGCCGCCATCGCCACCGCGGCCCGAAGGGCCGACAGGTGCAGCGAGGCCAGCGCGACGGTGGCCGCGGTGTAGGTGCGCCCGTCGCCGTCGCGGACCGCGGCCCCCTCTGCGGCCCCGGTCCGAGCCCGGCTGGCCCGGGCGAGGGTGACGAGCTTGGCGTCCTCGGGCTCCAGTTGCTCGGAGTCGGGCTCTACCGGGTGCTCAGGCATCTGCGGTCTCGCTCGAAGGTCTGGGTCCGGGCCCGCGTTGGTCGGGGCCGGCCGAACTCTTCGGCGCCCGGTCATCGGTGGCGGGCTCGAGGCGGTGGACGAGCAGGGTGCCGATCCTGTTGCGACGCCCGGCCAGGGACTCCGCGGTCAGCTGCAGTCCGTGGAAGCGCGCCGACGACCCCGCGATGGGCACCTTGCCCAGCAGTGCGCCGAGCAGGCCCCCCACGCTGTCCACATCCTCGATCTCGGAGTCGGCCGGTGAGATGTCGAAGTGCTCGGCGAAGTCATCGACGTTCAGGCGCGCACTCACCCGGGCATCACCGTTGTCCAGCTCTTCGATCTCCGGACGCCCGGTGTCGTACTCGTCGGAGATCTCGCCGACGATCTCCTCCAGGATGTCTTCGATCGTGACCAGGCCGGCGGTGCCGCCGTACTCGTCGACCACGACGGCCAGGTGGATCCGCTGGGCCTGCATCGCGCGCAGCAGCTCGTCGACCGGTTTGCTGTCCGGGACAAACGTGGCCGGGCGCATCACGTCCTCCACCTTCTCGGTCTGCTCCGCCTCCCGGTACTCGTACACCCGCCGGGTGATGTCCTTCAGGTAGACGATGCCGACGACGTCGTCCACGTTCTCCCCGATAACCGGGATCCGGGAGAACCCGCTGCGCAGGGCCAGCGACTGCGCCTGACGCAGGGTGCGGGCCCGCTCGACGACAACCATGTCCGGCCGCGGGACCATGACTTCGCGCACGAACGTGTCCCCGAGCTCGAAGACCGAGTGGATCATCTGGCGCTCGTCGTCCTCGATGAGCCGGTCCCGCTCGGCAAGGTCGACCAGCTCGCGGAGCTCGGCCTCTGAGGTGAACGGGCCCTGCCGGTACCCGTGGCCGGGAGTCAGCGCGTTGCCCACCAGGATGAGCAGCGCGGTGATGGGGCCCAGCACGGTGGCCAGCAACGAGATCGGCCGAGCGGCGGCCAGTGCCACGGTCGCTGCGTGCTGGCGCCCCAGGGTGCGGGGCGCCACCCCCACCGCGACGTACAGGACCACCACCATCGCCAGGGCGATGACGAGCACCGCCGCGGCGGTGGAGGCGAAGCGGTCCAGGCAGACCACTGCCACCAGCACGGTGGCCACGACCTCGCAGGTGACCCGACCGAACAGCGCCACGTTGAGGTACCGAGCCGGGTCCGCGACGACCTGGCCCAGCCGCTTCGCGCCCGGCCTGCCTTCGCGCGCCAGCTCGTCGACCGCGATCCGCGACACCCGGGCAAGCGCGGTGTCAGCGGCGGCGAACAGGGCGGCCAGCACGACCAGTGTCGCCGCCAGAGCAAGGCTGAGCACATCGGCGCCGGTCATCGGGTCGACCGCCAGGCGGCCACGATCTCGTCCTGCAGGCCGAACATCTCACGCTCCTCGGCGGGCTCGGCGTGGTCGTAGCCGAGCAGGTGCAAGATGCCGTGCGTCGCTAGCAGGTGGAGCTCATCGTCGGTGCTGTGACCAGCGGCGATGCCCTGCTGCTGCGCGACGGTGGGGCAGAGCACCACGTCGCCGAGCAGGCCTGCCTCGGGCACGTCGTCGTCCTTGGGGGGCCGCAGCTCGTCCATCGGGAACGACAGCACGTCGGTCGGGCCCGGCTCGTCCATCCACTTCAGATGGAGCTGCTCCATGGCCGGGGCGTCGACGAGCAGGATTGACAGCTCGGCCTGCGGGTGGATACGCATCCGGGCGAGGGCGAACCGGGCCAGCCCGGACAGCGCCTCCTCGTCGACCGCGGTTCCGCTCTCGTTCGCGACCTCGACGCTCATGGCATGCCCATCGGGTGCTCATCGGCGTCGCATCGGGTGCTCATGGGGTGGGTCACCGCCGGCCCGAGGGCCGCCCGGCTGCGGTGACCGAGTCGTACCGGCTGTAGGCGTCGACGATCTCGCCCACAAGCCGGTGCCGGACCACATCGCTGCTGGTCAGCCGCAGGAACGCGACGTCGTCGATGTCGCCGAGGATTCCCTGGACCTGGATCAGGCCGCTGCTCGTCCCACCGGGGAGGTCGGTCTGGGTGACGTCGCCGGTCACCACCATCTTGGAGTTGAAGCCGAGCCTGGTGAGGAACATCTTCATCTGCTCGGCCGTGGTGTTCTGCGCCTCGTCCAAGATGATGAACGCGTCGTTCAGGGTGTTGTGCGTGAGGAGGAAATCTTCGGTGACGTAGAGCGAGTCTGCTGCAGCCACGCAGATGCAGACGCAGTCGGCCTCACCCGCGGGCTCGATGCTGTCGATCATCCGCCTGGACCGGCCCCCGCCGCAGGCGTCGTAGATCTCACCCTTGCGCTCGAGCCGGAAAGGCGGCACAGCTGCGGGCAGACGGATATCGAGCACGTGCGCGTCGCGACGGGACGAGGTCGCCCGCCCTGCCGTCCCGCCGAAGAGCCGACCCGCGGCCGGCCTGGTCCGGGCGTAGACGACTCCGCCCAGCGACCGCACAAGGAAGACGACGTCGTCGCGCAGCCGGTCCGAACTGGTCACGTACTGGATGCGGCCGGTCCGGCCGAGCCGGCGGACCGCAGCGCCATCGGTGTCGAGCAGCCCTTGGAGCACGCCCAACCTCACGTCGACCGAGTTGACCAGGTACTCGACCGGGACGAACCTGGACCCGAAGTCCGTACCCTCCAATCCCAGGTCTCGAAGGGCTGCGGTCAGCGGGTCGGCCACGACCACGCCGCGGGCACCACCCCCGCGGCGCCGCAGTACGGAGTCGACCCCGTCCCGGCGGCGCACGTCGTTGTCGGAGAGCGCGCCGTCCACGCCCCCGTACGGCGCGGGGTCCGACGTCGAGAAGCTCGGCCACGTCGAGCCGCCAACGCATCCGTCGCCGAGGAGCCGGCCGAGCGCATAGGCGTCGACGGGCACCTCGCGCCGCTGCATCTGGACGGGTTCCACGATGGGCAGCTCGAAGCGCCGGAAGTGGCCCTGCCGCCACCGGCCGATCATCTGCCGGGTCTGAAGAACCCGCGCCGGCTGACCGCGGCGCCGATCGTGCCGCGTCGTGACGTGCCACAGGTGCTCGCCGCAGGCGCGAGTGGATGCCCCGTCCTGCGTGGAGACGCGGAAGATCTCCTTGCGCCCCTGCGGGTAGACGCCGAGCACCGAGGTCGGGTGCCCGTCCGAGCCGACCACGAGGTCTCCGACAGCCAGGCTGCCGATCGGACGAAAGCCCTCCGGAGTCAGGACCGGCGTGTCGACCGGCTGGGCTCGGCCACGCATGTACGCCAGCGGCGCCACTTCGATGGTGCCGGCCGCCATCAGCCGCGGGATCGACTCGGGGTCGACCATGTCGTGCAGCGCGTCGTAAAGAGGGCGCAGGTAGGGGTCGATCTTGTCGTAGAGCGTCCCGGGCAGGAAGCCCAGCCGCTCACCCGCCTCCACCGCGGGCCGCGTCAAGATGATCCGGGTCACCTTCTTCGCCTGCAGGGCCTGGATCGCCTTGGCCACGGCCAGATAGGTCTTGCCGGTCCCGGCCGGCCCGATACCGAAGATCACGGTGTGCTGGTCGATGGCGTCGACGTACCGCTTCTGGTTGAGCGTCTTGGGCCTGATCGTGCGTCCGCGGTTGCTCAGGATGTTGAAGGTCAGCACATCCGCGGGGGCTGCACTCCATCCGGTGCTGCGCAGCATCCCCACGCTGCGCTCGATGGCCTCAGTGCTCAAGGGCTGCCCGGTCCGAAGGACGATTATCAGCTCGTCGACCAGCCGCTCGACGAGCGCGACCTCACCGCTCGAGCCGACCACCGTGATCTCGTTGCCCCGCGCGTGGATCGCGGTTCCCGGGAACGCTGCCTCGACGACCCGCAGGAACTCATCCGAGGTGCCCAGCAGACCGACCATCGAGACCGCGGCGGGGACGACGATCCGGTGCTCGGTCACCGGGACCGGCTGGGCGCCGCCCGCACGCTCGGAGGGGTTCTCGGACATTGACACCATGGTAGAGGTCCGGCGCGTCACAGCCCCACCAGACGCCGCACCCGGCCACCAGACAGGCCCGGGGTCCGGGTCGCAAGCCGTCACCGGTGGCCGAGCGCCCCGCATCTGGGCGGCGCCGGTGCCCGGAGCCGCCACACGATGTCAGGCCCCAGACGGTCCTCGGGCTGACCGGCGGCGACTACCCGGACGGACACCGGGGATACAGAGCATCCGTCGCCGGCGTCGCGACCGACTGGCTCACGCTGGCGGACGGGAACGGGGCGGCAGGCTCGGTCTTAAGCCCGCCTAGCGCCGGCCCCCAGATCCCGTTCACGTCGAAGAACGGCTGGTGGAATGACACCCAGGAGCCGTCCCGGCAGACGGCTCTCAGCGTGACCGAAGACCCCCCGGCCTCCGACGTCGTCCAGGACACCACGGCCACCTGGAGCTCGCCGTAGCGCGCGAGGAGAGTGTCCAGCCACTCAACGCCATACGGTGAGCCATTCATCGCGATCAGGGAGGGCCGATCTCCCGTCGACACAGCGTGCGCAAATATCGCTGCCGAACCCGCCAGCCCAGAATCTGTCCTTCCCGACGCGACTGACGACGAACTGCCGTCGATCGAGCACTGCGAACATGCCAGGAGTAACGCCAGCCAGGCAACGCGTACCAGGGCCCTGGCTCCCCGGTGACATGATGAGTTCGCGCCGGCTTCCCGATGTTCTGACGAAGACCCGGCAGCGGACCGGGGAAAGCGGTCCGTCGCGACCCGCCTCACCCTGGAGGCCAGCTGAACCCTCGTCCGCCGAGGACGTGCGCATGCACGTGGAAGACGGTCTGTCCCGCCTGAGCCCCGGTGTTCAGCACGATCCGGTAGCCGCCCTGTGTGAGCTCGTTCGCCTGCGCAACCGCCACGGCCTCGGCCAGCAGCTCCCCAGCGAGCCCGGGGTCGGCGCTGGTCAGTGCGGCGATGTCGCGGTGGTGGTCGGTGGGGACGACGAGGACGTGAAACGGGGCCTGGGGCGCGATGTCCTGCAGGGACCAGGTGCGCGCGCTGCGGCGCAGGACCTGCGCCGGGACCTGCCCGGCCACTATGCGGCAGAACAGGCAGTCGGCTGCGGCCTCGGACACGCCACCCAGCCTAATGCGCCGAGGGGCCGTTGCCGTCAGGGCAGCGTCGTCAGGGCAGAGTCGTCAGGGCCACTGCGCCAGGCACCTGGCTCACGTGCCCACCGCGTCGTTCGGGCCAGCAGCACCGCCGCCGCCACGGTGCCCGCCGTCGACGTTCGAAGGATGCTGTCCCCCAGCCGATAGGTGGCGGCCCCAGCTGCGGCGAACACCGCCAGCTCGGAGTCGTCGAGCCCACCCTCGGGGCCGACGACCACCACAACCTCTCCCTCGGAGGGCACCGTCGCCCTGGCGAGCGGGAGCGTGCCGCCCTCATGCAGGACCACCGCGAGCGAGGCTGCCTGCAGCCGCGCGGCTACCGCAGCAGTCGTCGCCAGGTCAGCGACGCGAGGCCAATGGCTGCGGCGCGCCTGCTTGGCCGCCTCGGCAGCGGTGCCACGCCAGCGCTCCAGAGCTCGCGGCGATCCCGACCGGCCAGGGCGGTCCCACTGGGCGACGCAGCGCGCCGCCGCCCAGGGGACTATCACGTCGACGCCCACCTCGGTCAAGGTCGCGACGGCGGTCTGGCCGCGCTCTGCCTTGGGCAGGGCCTGGACGACCACCAGCACCGGGGTCGGCCGGGTGGCCACGGACACGCGCTGGACCACCACCGTCAGCCGGTCGCGGCCCACCTCGGTCACCACCGCGTCCGCGGAGGTTCCTTCGCCGTCGGTCAGCACGGCTCGCTCGCCGACGCGAAGGCGGCGCACCGTCGCACCATGGTGTCCCTGCGGGCCCTCGAGCACGACGGTGGAACCGGCGACAAGAACCCCGGCGGCCCAGAAGACCGGTGGCGTCACCGGCCGTTGAAGGCGTCACGCAGGCGGGAGAATATGCCCTGCTGCCCGGGGGTGAACTGCCCCACCGGCGACTGTTCACCGCGCAGCTCGGCCAGCCGGCGCAGCAGCTCCTCCTGATCGGCGTCGAGCTTCGTCGGGGTGACGACGTCGACGTGGACCAGCAGGTCCCCCCGACCGGCAGCACGCAAGTGCGCCACCCCCCTGCCCCGCAACGGGATCACCTGGCCGGCCTGCGTGCCGGGTCGGATGTCGATCTCCTCGAGACCGTCGAGGGTCTCCAGCTCCAGCACGGTGCCCAGGGCCGCCGCAGTCATGGGGACCGGGACCGTGCAGTGCAGGTCGTCGCCGCGGCGGCTGAACACCGGGTGCGGGCTCTCCACGATCTCGACGAACAAGTCACCTGCAGGGCCGCCGCCGGGACCCACCTCGCCTTGACCCGACAGCTGGATACGAGTCCCGGTATCCACCCCGGGTGGCACCCGGACCGACAACGACCGGCGCGTGAGCACCCGGCCCTCGCCGGTGCACTCCGCGCAGGGAAAACGGATCACCGTGCCGAAGCCGCCGCACTGCGGGCAGACCCGCGAGGTCATCACCTGGCCCAAGAACGAGCGCTGCACGTGCTGGACCTCCCCTCGGCCCTTGCAGGTCTCGCACTGCTCGGGGGACGTTCCCGGGGCGCTGCCCTGCCCGCTGCAGGCGGAGCAGACCACAGCCGTGTCGACCTGGATGTCGCGGGTGGCCCCGAATGTGGCCTCGCTGAGGTCCACCTCGATCCTGATCAGGGCGTCCTGACCGCGGCGCTGGCGTGGGCGCGGCCCGCGGGAGCCCTGGCCGCCGAAGAAGGCGTCCATGATGTCGCCGAAAGCGAAGCCGGCGCCGGCGCCGGCGAACCCGCCGTTGCCGAACGGGTCGCCACCGAGGTCGTAGCGCTCGCGCTTGGCGGGGTCAGACAGCACCTCGTACGCGGCGGTGATCTCCTTGAACCGGTCCTGGATCTTCGGGTCAGGGTTCACGTCGGGGTGCAGCTCACGCGCCAGGCGGCGGTAGGCCTTCTTGATCTCGTCGGCGCTGGCGGCCCGTTCCACGCCGAGCACCGCGTATAGGTCGGCCGCCACCTATGACTCCGCCAGGATGCGGCCGACGTAGCGGGCGACGGCGCGCACGGCGCCCATGGTCCCGGGGTAGTCCATCCGGGTCGGCCCGACCACGCCCATCCTGGCCACCTCTTCCCCGCCGCCGTAGCCGACCGTGACGACAGAGGCGCCGGCCAGCCCCTCGAACGTGTTCTCATGCCCGATACGAACCGTGACGTGCTCGGGGGACGTCGCCTCGCCGAGCAGCCTCATCAGGACGACCTGCTCCTCCAACGCCTCCAGGACCGGCTGCACGCTGTCCGGGAAGTCGTGCCCAAACCGGGTCAGGTTGGCCGTGCCGGACAGCAGCACGCGCTCCTCGCTCTCCTCGACGAGGGTCTCCATCAAGGTCGCCACCATCGCTACGACCGCAGGCCGCTGCTCGGGCCCGAAGGCGTCGGGCAGCACCACGACCGCCTCCGCGACATCGGTCAGCCGGCGGCCCACCGCGCTGGTGTTGAGCCGGGCCCGCACATCAGCCAGGAGCACGTCGTCGACCGGTGTCGGGCAGTCCACGACGCGCTGCTCGACCCGTCCGGTGTTGGTGATCACCACCAGCATGATCCGGTTGGGGGTCAGCCCGAGCACCTCGACGTGCCGCACCGTCGAGCGGGTCAGGGACGGATACTGCACGACGGCGACCTGCCGGGTGACCTGGGCGAGCAGTCGGACCGTGCGCCCGACCACATCGTCCAGGTCGACCGCGCCCTCCAGGAAGGTCTGGATGGCTCGCCGCTCGGGCGGGGACAGCGGCTTGACGCCGGCCAGCCGGTCGACGAAGACCCGGTAGCCGCGGTCCGTCGGGACCCGGCCCGCACTGGTGTGGGGCTGTGCGATCAGGCCCTCATCCTCCAGCGCGGCCATGTCATTGCGGATGGTGGCCGGCGAGACTCCGAGGTTGTGCCGCTCGACCAGCGCCCGCGACCCGACCGGCTCCTGGGTGGCGACGTAGTCCTCCACGATCGCCCGGAGCACGGCGAGGCGGCGGTCGTCGCTCACCGCTCACCTCCGACTTCCCCGGGACGCCGCAGGCGAACCGTCCTGGCACTCCAAACTCCTGAGTGCCAGTGTACCGTCGCCAGGCCCGGCGGGTCCGACGGCTGATGTCCGTTCTGTGCCGGTACGGTGCAACACAACGCACCGTCACCCGGAGGTGGCACCGATGAGCGACCGATCCACCCCGGTCGCCTGGGTGTGGCGGCAGGACCGGCCACCGCGCTGGCTGCCGCGCGCCGCGCTCACGCTCGCCGTGACCTTCCTGGCTGTCGGTCTGGCCTGGGGCGTCCTGGCCGAGCTCAAGACCCTGTTCGTCGTCTTGCTGTCGGCGTTGTTCGTGGCGTTCGCCATCGAGCCTGGCGTCGACTGGCTGGCGACCCGGGGGTGGCCGCGGGGGCTGGGCTGTGCAGCCATCTATGTCGTCGGCATCGCAGTGTTCGCCGGGCTGATCGCCTCGATCGGTGGCCTCGTGGTCGACCAGGTGGCGGCCCTGGCCAACTCCCTGCCCTCGGTCGTGAGCTCGCTGTCGGACTTCCTGCACCAGCATTTCGGCCTCAACGTGACCGAGCAGCTGCACACCCTGCAGGCGAACCTCGGCAGCATCGGTAGCAGCGTGGCGGGCAACGCCCTGGACATCGGAGCCACGCTGGTCGGGTCAGTCTTCGACCTGTTCACCGTCGCCCTGTTCGCTTTCTACTTCGCCGCCAAGGGACCGCAGTTCCGGCGAGCGGTCTGCTCGGTGCTGCCACCGGCGCGCCAGGTGATGGTCCTGCAGGTGTGGGAGCTAGCCATCGCCAAGACCGCCGCGTTCTTGTACTCACGGCTGCTGCTGGCGGCGGTGTCGGCAGCCGCCCACGCAGTCGTCTTCACGATCGCCGGCATCCCCTACGCGGTCACTCTCGGCCTGTTCGTCGGAGTCGTCGGCCAGTTCATCCCCACGGTCGGCACCTACATCGGGGCGGCGCTGCCTGCCCTGGTCGCCCTCACCTCCAGCCCGACCAAGGCACTGGTGGTCATCGGGTTCGCGATCGTCTACCAGCAGGTCGAGAACTACTTCCTCACCCCACCGCTGGCCTCGCGAACGATGGCGCTCAACCCCGCCGTCGCCTTCGGGTCGGTCATCGTCGGCGTCACCCTCCTCGGCCCGGTCGGCGCCCTGCTGGCCCTGCCACTGACGGCGACCGTCCAGGCCTTCGTCAGCAGCTACGTGCGCCGTCACGAGCTGGTCGAGTCAGACCTTCTGGTGGACCCCATGTCCAGGCGCCGGGCCGCCCGGTCAGGTCCGGACCCCGAGGCTGACCGCGAGGATGACTCCCCCACCGAAGACGACGAGGGGGTCGCGCCGCTCCCAGTCCGACCCCGCGGGCGAGCATGACCGCAGACCGGCCAGCCACCCGCGCGCCGGGGTCGATCAGGCGCTACGGCGCAGACGTGCTCGGCGACGCGGCCCGACCCAGCCAGCCGCCGCCGGTGGTGACCGCCGAGCCGGCGATGGTCGTGGAGTGCGTGGACACCGGTTTCTGCGGTGCGGTCGTGGGCATCGAGAAGGACGCAGTCACCCTGGAGGACCGCCACGGCGGGCGCCGGATGTTCGCCCTGGTACCGGGGGCCTTCCTGCTCGAGGGCAAGCGGGTGACCTTGCGGCGCCCCTCACCAACCCAGGCCACTGCCACCCGAACCGCCTCCGGGTCTGTCCCGGTCGCCGCCCGCCGCGCCCGCACCGCACGGGCCAGCCGGATCTATGTCGAGGGCAGGCACGACGCCGAGCTGGTCGAGAAGGTCTGGGGCGAGGACCTGCGCGTCGAAGGCGTGGTGGTCGAGGCGCTGGACGGGGTGGACCTGCTGCCCGCGGCAGTGAAGGCCTTCGCACCCGGTCCCGGGCGGCGCCTGGGCGTCCTGGTCGACCACCTCGTCCCGGGCAGCAAGGAAGCCCGTATCGCCGCGGCCGCGCAGACCGCCCACGTGCTGGTCGTCGGCCATCCCTACGTGGACGTCTGGCAGGCCGTTCGCCCCCGGCTGCTCGGTCTGCCGTGCTGGCCCGACGTCCCTCGAGGCACACCCTGGAAGGTCGGGATCTGCGCCGCCGCCGGCTGGCCGCACGCCAGCGCCGCTGACCTGGCCGCCGCCTGGCGTCGCATCCTTGGTGCGGTGACCACGTACGCGGACCTGGATCCGGCCCTGCTCGGGCGGGTGGAGGAGCTCATCGACTTCGTCACCGCCAGCCCTCCTGCCTGACCCGCCGGTCAGTAGGGTGATGCGCCGTGACCACCATCGATGCCCGTGCCGCCCTTGACCTGCTCGCCGCCGAGCGGGCCACCCACGAGGTGCGCAACCCCGCCTCACGCGCCTTGTTCGACGGGGCCGACCACCTGTTCGGCCGCGTTCCGATGACCTGGATGAACAAGTGGGCCGGCGGGTTCCCCCTCTACCAGGCCGGCGCCTGGGGCAACACGATCACCGATGTCGACGGCCACACGTACATCGACTTCGCCCTCGGCGACACCGCATCCATGGCCGGTCATAGCCCGGCACCCACCGTGGCCGCGGTGCAGCAGCGGATCGGCGCCAGTGGGGGGATCACCACGATGCTGCCCACCCAGGACGCCGAGTGGGTCGCCGCCGAGCTGACCCGCCGCTTCGGGCTGCCGCTGTGGTCGTTCACGCTGACCGCCACCGACGCCAACCGGTGGGCCATCCGCCTGGCCCGACTGGTGACCGGGCGGAGCAAGATCGTGGCGTTCTCCTACTGCTACCACGGCAGCGTCGACGAGACGTTCGCCGTTCTCGGCGCGGACGGTGCCACCCTGACCCGCCCCGGCAGTGTCGGCGAGCCCGTTGCGGTGGCCACCACGACGCGGGCGGCGGAGTTCAACGACCTCGACAGCGTCGAGCGGGCCCTGTCCGCCGGCGACGTGGCCGTCGTCGTCATGGAGCCGGCGCTTACCAACATCGGCATCGTGCTCCCTGAACCGGGCTTCCTGCAGGGGGTCCGGGAGCTGGCCACCCGGCACGGAGCCCTGCTGCTGATCGACGAGACGCACACCATCAGCGCGGGCCCGGGGGGCTGCACCGCCGCGTGGGGGCTGACCCCGGACATCTTCGTCATCGGCAAGTCCATCGGCGGCGGGATCCCCACGGGTGCGTACGGGATCACGGAGAAGATCGCCGAGCGGGTGGCGGCGCACCCCGACGCCGACCTGGTGGACGTCGGTGGCATCGGCGGCACGCTCGCCGGCAACGCGCTGTCCACGGCCGCGATGCGCGCCACGCTGGGCGAGGTGCTCACCGACGAGGCCTTCGCCTCGATGATCTCCCTGGCGACCCGGTTCACCGCAGGGGTCCAGTCCACCATCGACGCACACGACCTGGCCTGGTCGATCAGCCAGCTGGGGGCGCGCGCGGAGTACACCTTCGCAAGGCCCGCCCCGCGCACCGGGACAGAGGCGTCGACCACCGGCGACGAGGTCCTCGCCGAGTACCTGCACTTGTTCGCCCAGAACCGGGGCGTGCTCATAACCCCCTTCCACAACATGGCGCTGATGTGCCCGACGACAACGACGGACGACGTCGACCGGCACACCGAGGTCTTCGCTGAGGCCGTCGCGGCCCTGCTGGGCGCCGGCTGAGCACCCGGCTCAGCGACTGTCGACCAGATCGACGGGGAACAACTGTGTTCGCTCCACGGCAGCCTCCCGATCGTCGGCCAGGGCTGCGCGTCGTGGGTCGGCGAGGTAGGAGTCCAGGCCGGCACGGGAGCTGAACTCCACGACGTGGACCTCGACCGGATGCCCGTGGCCGCCGTCGCCGCGGACCCGGCTCAGCACGCGGCCACCGTGGTCGGGCAGGAGCCCGGTCACCTGGTCCTCATAGGCGGCCAGGGCGTCCTGGCGCCCCGGCCGCGCCCACAGCAGGACACACCAGCGGATGCTCATGCCCCGAGCTCGGGTGCCACGGGGGGCGGGTCCGAGGGCGCCGGCTCGGCGGACAGGACGTCGGTCACCCCGGCAAGCCCCGCCAGGACGGTGCGCAGCACCACGGCCCCCTGACCGGCGATGCTCGCCACCGCCTGGTTGAGCCCCTCGGCGCCGTTGAGCACCGTCAGGTTCGAGCCCTTGAGACCTTCGGCGGCGCCCCGGACCAGCTCGGGAAGCTGCGCGATGATCGCCTGCTCAAGGGCGATGCGACCCTCGGCGGCCGCCGCCTCCGCCGACATCCGGGTGGCCGCGGCCTGGGCGGCTGCGGCCAGGCGGACCCGTTCGGCCTCCGCCTGGGCAGGCTTGATGACCTCGGCGACCAGCTGGGCCTCACGCAGCTGGGCGTTGCGCGATGCCACCTTCGCCTGCTCCTCCAGGACGGCCTGCTGGGCCTTCGCCGCGGCCAGCGGCCCCGCCTGGGCGGCCATCTGCTGGGCCTGGTCGATCTCGGACTGGTACTGGGCGCGCTGCACGGCGGTCGCCCGGGCGTACTCGGCCTGGCGCCGCGCGCTCTCCTGCTCGGCCTCCGCGGAGGCCTGGGCCGCCTTGGCCTCGGCGATCTTCGCCGCCTGGTTGACCGCGGCACGCTGCGGGGAGGACAGGGCCTCGATGTAGCCGCTCTTGAGGTCGTCGATGCTCTTGATCTGCAGCGAGTCGACGACCAGGCCAAGGTTACCCATCTCGATCTTTGACGCGTCCAGCACGTTGCCTGCGAGCGTCTGCCGCTCCCGGATGATCGCCTCGACGGTCATGCTGCCGACTATGGAGCGTAGGTGTCCGGCGAAGATCTGCCCGGTGAGCTCGTCCATCTGGTCCTGGTTGGCGAGGAACCGCTGGGCAGCCGCGGCGATGCTCGGGTCGTCGCTGCCCACCTTGAACGCGATAACGGCGCTGACCCGCAAGGAGATGCCCTGCTGGCTGACGCACTGCTCGTCGACGTTGGCCTCGCGCATCGCCAACGTGAGCAGTGAGGCCTTTCGCAGGATGGGCATCACGAACGCCCCCCGCCCCACGACGATGCGAAAAGCCAGCCCGCTGTCGCCGCTGGGGCGACCTCCGCTGATCAGCAGCGCCTCGTTAGGCGCAGGGACCCGGTAACCGAACATCGCCGTCTTCCTCCCCACCGCACGCGGCCCAGGTGCCGGGCACGCGTCTAGCGTGACACGCCGCTGCGCCGCCCAGCCGTCGTGGGCCTAGCGATGGTGCACCACAGACCGACGTCCATGGGCTGGACGGGCCCGGGGTCACGAGGCGGAAGGATCGACCATCACGTCAACATCGCGATGGCCCCGACTGCGATAGACCAGCACCGCGGCGCCCACGGCAAGGGCACCGTCGGCGTAGGCGATGAAGAGCTCGGCGGTGCCCCGGACCTCGACCCGGACCTCCCCGGGGCTGCGACCGCCCGGGATGGGGTGGGTGACCACGCCGCGGCGGCCCACGACGGCATGGTCCAGCGGCCCGACCGGCCCCGGGTCGTCCATTCCCGCCACGGGGCCATCCTGGCACCTGCGCGACGCGTCCTAACCCGTCCTATCCGTCCTACCCGTCCTATCCGTCCTACCCGTCCTACCCGCCTGCCACTGAGTCTGACGGTTGCAGCCCGAACCGACCCGCCCGGCACCGGCACCGGTGCCAGTGCCAGTGCCAGTGCCAGTGCCAGTGCTAGTGCTAGTGCCGGCATGGCATACCCACCCTCGGTGGTGCGCGCTAGCGTGGCGCCGTGGCCGTCGACTCAGCCCAGGCCCGCTGCCCGACCATGAACGACACCGACCATGCGACGACTGGACGCACCGAGAAGGCCCGCCCGGTGCGACTGCGCAGCCGCCGGCGCCACCACCGATGCAGCGGGCAAGGAAAGGGGAAGCGATGACTGGGGTTCGGGTGCTCGTGGGGACTCGCAAGGGCGCGTTCATCCTCACCTCCGACGACAGGCGCCTGGACTGGGAGGTGGACGGTCCGCACTTCCCAGGCTGGGAGATGTACCACCTGAAGGCGTCCCCGGCCGACCCGGACCGGATCTACGCCTCGCAGTCCAGTGGCTGGTTCGGACAGCTGATCCAGCGCTCAGACGATGCGGGCAAGTCCTGGCAGACGATGGGCAACACCTTTGCCTACGACGGCGACCCCGGCACCCACCAGTGGTATGACGGCACGCCGCGCCCGTGGGAGTTCACCCGGATCTGGCACCTGGAGCCGTCGCTCACCGACCCGGACACCGTCTACGCCGGCGCCCAGGACGCGGCGCTGTTCCGGTCCACCGACGGGGGCCAGAACTGGCGGGAGATGGCGGGCCTTCGCGACGGCGCCCTGCCCGCCGAGTGGCAGCCAGGCGCCGGAGGGCTGTGCCTGCACACGATCTTGCTCGACCCCTCCGACACCGAGCGGATGTTCGTCGCCATCTCGGCCGCCGGTACCTTCCGCACCGACGACGGCGGCTCGACCTGGCGACCGAAGAACGCCGGCTTGCTGTCCGACGGGATCCCCAACCCCGACGCCGAGGTGGGACACTGCGTCCACCACATCGCCATGCATCCGAGCCGCCCGGACGTCCTGTACATGCAAAAGCACTGGGACGTGATGCGCAGCGACGACGCTGGGGAGTCGTGGCGGGAGATCAGCGGAAACCTGCCTACCGACTTCGGGTTCGCCATCGACGTGCACGCGCACGAACCGGAGACGATCTATGTGGTGCCGATCACGAGCGACTCCCATCACTTCGCCATGGACGGCCGGCTGCGGGTCTACCGCAGCCGCACCGGAGGCGACCAGTGGGAGGCGCTGACTGACGGGCTCCCGCAGGAGAACTGCTACGTCAACGTGCTGCGCGACGCGATGGCGGTGGACCGTCTGGACTCTTGCGGCATCTACTTCGGCACCAGTGGCGGCCAGGTCTACTGCTCGGCCGACTCCGGCGACAGCTGGGCGGCGATCGTGCGTGACCTGCCGCCGGTGCTGTCCGTCGAGGTCCAGACGCTGCCATGATCCGCGTGGTCCTACCCGCCCACCTGCGCGCCCTGGCCAGGGTCGCGGGGGAAGTCCAGCTGGACGTTGCGGCGCCGGTCACCCAGGCGAAAGTCCTGGACGCCCTCGAGGTCAGGTACCCGATGCTGACCGGGACGATCCGCGACCAAGCCACGGGGCGCCGGCGCAGCTTCGTCCGCTTCTTCGCCTGCGAGCTGGACCTGTCCCATGAGCTTCCGGAGACCGAGCTGCCCCCGGCGGTCGCCGCCGGGACCGAGCCCTACCTGATCGTCGGAGCGATGGCGGGCGGCTAGAACGGCACCGACCAGTCCGGTGGCGCGTGTCCAGGGCTGCCCGGTCCCGCCGGGGGGCCGGGACCGCGATCCAGCCTGCCCCGGGATGACGGCAACCCGCGCCGGGTGTGGCAGCCCACGTGACCGCGGTAGTGACCGTGACCGGCACTGCGGATCGGATCGTCCGGTAGCCCACGCGGTACCGCTCCGCGTCCGCGGCAAATGAGGCGGCGTCCTCAGGCCCGCCGTCAGCGACGAGCGCGAGGGGCAGCCGGGACGCACACAAGGCCCAGTCCAGATCGCGGGTCTGGCGGCCGGGCCGGCGCCGGGAGTCCGGGCTCACGTCACCTCGCGAGGCTGACCTCGCGACGCTGACCTCGCGACGCTGACCTTGCGACGCTGACCTGCGCCGCTGTCTGCCGGCCTTGGATGCTCAGGCGGGAACGGCCGAGGCGCGCTCGCCGCGCAGCAGCCGCCACCAGTAGACGACCACCAGGGCGGCGAAGATCCACCACTGCGAGGTGTAGACGGCGTTCTGGAGGTAGAACTGCTTGGTGCCGCCGGAGGTGGACACCGGCTTGCTCGGGACAGGCTGCAAAGACAGCGGGTCAGGGGGACTTTGTGCAGTCCGCACCAGCAGTCCGGGCCTGGCTGCGGTGGAGCTGGCGGTGACCCCGGACACCGCCGGCTCGAGCCGACCCGTCACCGCCACGGTGCCCTGGGGCGGTGCCGCGAGCGCGTCCTCCGCCCCAGCCACCCAGCCTCGCACCACGCGCACGACCGAGCCGTCACCGAGCTGAAGCGGAGTCACCACCCAGGAGACCGGCGCGCCCTCAAGCACCTGCCCGGTCAGGATCTGCTGCCCGCCGGCCAGGTAGTGGCCGACGGCGACCGCCTGACGACCCAACGATCGCACCGGCGGCGCCGGGCCCCAAGGGTCCAGCCCAGCGACCGCTGCCGCGAGCGGCTCGTCGCTGTAGCCGTCGGGGGCACGGTAGGCGCGGCCGAACTGCCATTTCCCCAGCCAGCCGAAAGCGAGCACAGTGACCGCCGCCAGGACCGTGAGTCCTACCCATCGCCGGGTCAGCAGCAGTCGCGTCATGCTCATCGGGCCAGGGTAGCCACGCCGGCGGTGTTAGCCTGCGCGAATGACCGGCCGGCTTCTGCGTGGCCGGGCCGTGACCCTGGCGGCAGCCATCGTGCTGGCCGGGTGCTCTGGACCTGCGGCGTCCGGGCAGGCAGCAGACCCGGGGTTCAACCGGGTGGGCGAGACGGTGTTCGCGACGTCGAACCGGCCAGCGATGCCGGCGCTGACCGGTCCGACCCTGTCCGGGGGCACGCTGACGCTGAGCAGCCTGCTAGGGCACGTCGTGGTGGTCAACGTGTGGGCATCGTGGTGCGGACCCTGCAAGGCCGAGTCCCCGGCCCTGGTTCAAGTGGCCCGCAACACCGCGGCCCGTGGCGTCGTTTTCGTCGGCATCGACGAGAACGACCAGAACGGGCTGGCGCAGGCGTTCCTGGCCAGGATCGGCTGCCTCTACGCAAACCTGGCCGACCCTGCGGGTGAGCTGCTGGCCCAGCTCCGGATGCTTCCACCCGCAGTCCCGAGCAGCCTGGTGATCGATCGCCACGGCCGGGTGGCAGCCCGTGTCATCGGCCCGGCGACCGGGGCACAGATGGCCTCGCTGATCCAGGGCGCGCTGTCCAAGCCGTAGAGGTCGATCTCCACGCCGGATGCCACGGCCTCGTAAACCATGACAACTCGGACATCTCGTCGCAAACGATTGTGCTTGATGTGCGCTTCCCCGAATTGTGTCCGAAATGTGTGGGCGATTCCCTTGCGTGAGCGGTCCCGCAAGGCCAGTCTCTGGACCAGGCCACCCGGGTCGGGCGACGACAGGAGCACACGCGTGACCGTAGTGCAGGTGGCAGGAACGACGTTCGGGGCGCGACTGTCGAGTGTTTCCGGCACGTTCGGTGCCTATGTCGCACTAACCAAGCCGCGCATCATCGAGCTGCTCCTGGTCACCACGCTGCCGTCGATGATGTTGGCTGCCCGCGGGGTCCCGAGCCTGGGCGTGGCGACGGCGACCATGGTGGGCGGAACCCTGGCGGCCGGCAGCGCGAATGCGCTGAACTGCTACCTCGATCGGGACATCGACGCTGTGATGGGCCGCACGGCTGGTCGACCGCTGAACGGCTCGTTGGTCAGCCCGCGCGCCGCTCTGCTGTTCGGCCTCGCCCTGGGCACACTGGCGACGCTCGGGTTGTGGGTGACCACGAACGCCCTGTCAGCGGTCCTGACGCTGGGCGCCATCGCCTTCTACGTCGTGGTCTACACGATGGTGCTCAAGCGCAGGACCTCCTCGAACATCGTCTGGGGCGGCGCGGCCGGCTGCATGCCGACGCTGATCGGCTGGTCCGCGGTGACCGGCAGCCTCGCATGGGCACCTGTGGTGCTGTTCGCGATCGTCTTCTTCTGGACCCCGCCGCACTTCTGGGCGCTCGCGATGCGCTTTCGGTCCGACTACGCCGCAGCCGGCGTCCCCATGCTGCCCGTCGTCGCCGGCGACGACGTCGTGACCAGCCGCATCGTCGCCTACTCGTGGGTCATGGTCGCCACGTCCCTGCTCCTGTGGCCGGTGGCCGGAATGGGCTTGACCTACGGGGGCAGCGCACTGGTCCTGGGTGCGGTCTTCCTGCACGAGGCCCACCGGCTGCGCCGCGCCGTGCGTTCGGGCGCGTCCGGCAGCCCGACCCGACTCTTCCACTGGTCGATCACGTACCTGAGTCTGCTGTTCGCCGCGGTCGCCGTGGACGTCCTGCTTCAGGCGTGGCTGTGAACCACACGAGCACTGAGGTCGCCGGACCTTGGCCGAGCACGAGGAGGTCGGCGTGACCAAAGCACAGAAGACCGTCGGTGTACTGGTCCCGATCGCGCTGCTGCTCGCCCTGGTGGTCTGGACCTTCCTCTATCTGATCAGGTACCCACCCACGGTCCAGGCCGCGACTGTTGGCCCGTCTGACGTCAACGTCACCATGCAGACCGTGGGGTCGATCGGTTCCGGGACGCACCCGACCTGGGTGTCGTACCTGATCCAGCAGCCGGACGGCACGTGGGTGCACACCACAGTCATGCAGGTGCCGGCCCACACGACCGTGCACATGACGATCTACCAGTACGACAGCGGCTCGGCCCTGCGTAATCCGCTGATGAATGCCGTGCAAGGGGCGCCGGACGCCACGGTGGACGGCAAACCGTACTCGCTGTGGACCGACACGATCGGGCACACGTTCACGGTCCCGGGGCTGGGCATCAGCGTTCCGTTGCCGGGCATCGCGTCGACCGCGGCCAACCCCTGCAGTGCGGCCCCGTGCGACCCCAGCTTCGACCACCACACAATCAAGTTCACCTTCAAGACCCTCGGCGCCGGCAACTACACCTGGCAGTGCTTCGTGCCCTGCGGCCTGGGCTACCTGGACGGCTTCGGCGGACCGATGTCGACCTTCGGCTACATGAACGGCATGCTGAAGGTGGTGGCCTGATGTCCCAAGCACAAGCACCAGCGCCGAGAAACGAGAACCGGTACCACCTGACCCGGATCTTGGTGGTCTGGCTGGTCCTCAGTCTCGTCTTGACGCCGATCGTCTACTTCGTCTGGGGACCGAACATGCCCCCAGGCGACGCGGCGAACAACGCTGCCGACCAGCAGTTCGCCAACACCGTGCTGAGCGCGGTGGCCACCCCGGTGGTGTTGTTCGTCTGGGTGTTCTTGGCCTACGCATTGATCTTCTTCCGCCGCAAGGACGCCTCAGACGAGGAGGACGGACCGCCGATCAAGGGGCACCTGGGCTTCCAGGCGGGCTGGCTCGGCCTGACAACGGTGATCGTGCTGTCGATGTTCGTCTTCGGGACCTCCGAGCTCGTCACAGCGAACGGCGCCGGGACCGGCTCAGGGAGCAGCCCTATCTGGACACCGGCCGGCTACTCGGGCCAGGCGCAGTACAACAAGCTCTTCCAGGTCCAGGTCATCGGCCAGCAGTGGCGGTGGACGTTCCGCTACCCGGCCTACCAGGGGGTCCAGACCACCCAGCTGGTCATCCCTGAGGGCGTACAGATCCAGTTCAACACCACCTCGATCGACGTCATCCACTCGTTCTGGGCCTACGAGCTCGGGGTGAAGGCCGACGCCGTCCCGGGGGCGAACAACATCGCCTTCGTCGTGGCGAACCGGCTGGGGGCCTTCAGCATCCGGTGCGCGGAGCTCTGCGGTCCACTGCACGGCGCGATGTCCTCGACCGGTGTGGTCGTCAGCCAAGCGCAGTTCAACGCGTGGATGTCCGGGCAGCTGACCGTGCACGCTCAGGACATCCCGCTGCTCCCCCCCTACGCCACCATCTACCTCCCGCAGGTCGACGGCGGACTCTACGACCCGAACCAGGATCCGCTGCCACCTGACGCGACGATCCCCACGGCCTCGCCATCGCCATCGGCGGGCTCGTGATGACCCCGCACCGCTTCCTTCCCGTTCCCGTCGAGCTGAGGACCGCAGATGGCCATTGAGACCCCGGTCGGGGAAAAGGTCGCCGGTGGGGGGACCCCCGGTGAGCCTGTGGCGGCGCCGCTGCAGTCCTACTGGCGCCGCCCGAACCTCCTCACCGGCCTGGCCGGCGGGGTGATCGGCTACGCGATCGGACACTGGTTCGGCAACTACCTCGCCTGGAACAACCAGCAGATCAAGGGAAATGGGCAGAATGACTTCGCGTTGACCCTGGGATACCTGGCGGCCACGATCGGATGGTTGGTCGGCCTTGGCGTCCTGAACTACCCGGTGGCCAAGATGCTCGGCCACCGGCCTGAGGAGCCCGACAAGGACGACCCGCGCCTGAGCCGGTACTTCAGGTACTCCCTGGACCACAAGGTCGTAGGACTGCAGTACCTGGCTGCCATGTTGGTGTACTTCTTCGTCGCGGGCCTGTTCGCGTTGGTGATCCGCTCCGAGCTCCTCTCACCGACCCGGCACCTGCTGACCCCCGACAAGTACGTCCAGGTCGTCGGTGAGCACGGGACGATGATGATGATGATGATGACATCGGCCATCCTCGGCCCGTTCGGGAACTACCTCATCCCGTTGATGATCGGCTCGCGGCGGATGGCGTTCCCCCGCCTTGAGGCGCTGTCCTTCTGGCTCACACCAGCGGCCTTCGTGATCTTGCTATCGGGCATTGTCGTCGGCGGCTTCCCGACCGGGTGGACCGGCTACGCCCCGCTTGCGGTGCAGGCCAGGGAAGGACAGGACGCCTACCTCGTCGCGTTCGGCCTGATGGCCTGCTCGATGATCCTGGCCGGCTTCAACATCGTCGCCACGACAGTCAACTTCCGGGCGCCGGGGATGACCTGGACCCGGCTGCCGCTGTTCGTATGGGCGATCCTGGTGACCTCGATGCTGATGGTCCTGGCCGCCCCGATATTGGTGGCCGCCACATACATGGCCCTGCTAGACCGAACCGCGCAGACGGCGCTGTTCGACGTCAACCACGGCGGCAGCTCCTTCCTGTGGCAAAACCTGTTCTGGTTCTTCGGTCACCCCGAGGTCTACATCCTGGCCCTGCCCGGCTTCGGCATCGCGCTCGAGCTGCTCCCCGTGTTCACCCGAAAGCCGATCTTCGCGTACCGGACCGCGGTGGCAGGGATGGTCGGGGTTGGTGTGCTGAGTTTCTTCGTCTGGCAGCACCACCTCTTCGTCAGCGGCATCAACCCTGACATGCGCCCGGTGGTCATGTTCACCACCGAGCTCATCTCGATCCCGACCGGCATCATCTACCTCGTCACCGTCGGCACCATGTGGCGAGCCAAGATGCGAATCACCGTTCCGATGCTGTTCATCCTCGGGATGTTGTTCAACTTCCTGATCGGAGGCATCTCGGGGGTCTTCTTGTCAGACGTGCCCGCGGACGGGGTCGCCCACGGAAGCTTCTTCGTCATGGCGCACTTCCACTACACGATCATGGGCGGCTACATCTTCGCTTTCTTCGCCGGGATCTACTACTGGCTGCCGAAGATGATGGGGCGCAGGCTGAACGACCGTCTCGGCAAGATCCACTTCGGGCTGATGTTCGTGGCCTTCAACTCCACATTCCTGCCGCTGTTCGCGGTGGGCCAGCTGGGGATGCCACGGCGGGTGTTCGAGTACGCCCAACGACTTCAGGCGCTGAACGTGTGGGTCTCCATCTCCGCGTTCGTGCTGGGGCTGTCCCTGCTGGTCTTCGTGTTCAACTTCCTGAAGTCGACGGTGATCGACGACCGGCGAGATCTGCCTGAGAACCCCTGGCAGTCGCGCGGACTGGAATGGACAGTCCCGTCGCCACCGCCGCTGGACAACTTCGCCGCGATCCCCATCGTGACATCCGGGCCGTACGAGTACGGCACCGGCGCGGGACCCATGGCCGTCCTCGCGGTGGCCGGTCCCGGTGTCGCCCTGAGAGAGGACCAGCTATGAGCGAGGTGGACGACGCCCTCGCCGGGCAGCTCGTCGTCGATGCGGCTGCGCACGAGCGCAAGGCAGCCCTGGGGTCGGCCTGGACGGGATCCCGGCTGTTCGTGGCCATGTCCACAATGGTCTTCGGCGCCGGGGCCTTCGCCTACTTCTACCTGCACTCCCTGGACAACAACGGGCTGTGGCGAGCTCCGGGCCAGCGGCCGTCGGCGTTCATCTCGGTACCCGTGCTGGCCCTGAGCGTGGCCGCGAGCCTGCTCTACGTGGCGATCACCCGGCGGGCCGGGCGTCCGAACGCGAACGGCAACGACTGGCGGGTCGCCGCCGCGATCTGCGTGCTCTTGCTGGTCCTCGCGGCGGGCATCCAGTTCTGGGGCATGCGCCGGCTGCTGTTCTTCCCGGGTTCCTCGGGATTCGCCTCGCTGTACGTCGCGACGATGCCCCTGTTCGGCGTGTGGCTGCTCATCGGCGCCTACTGGGTGGAGGTACTTCTGGCGCGGTCGCTGCGCGTGCGCTGGGTCCTGACCCCCGTCGGCGAGAACGCGGACACCGAGGAGGCGGCGGCATTCGCCGGCTCGCTGGACGGGTCGCGGTTGTTCCTGGGGTTCCTCGGTCTACTGTCGGTGTTCTTGTACGTGCTTTTCTCGGTACTGAAATGACGCGCCGCTACCACGTCGAAAGGTCCTTATGAGCATCCTTGCCTCTACCACCCCGGCCGGGAACGTCATGACCTTCGTCTTCCCGGTGGCGCTGTTCGTCGGCGTGGTCGTCTGGGGGTTCTTCCAGCGATCCAAGCGTTGACCACGAGCCCTCTGCGCCACCTGCGCGGTGTGTCAAAGCTCCGCTCAGCCGACGAGCACGCCGGGGCGCACCGCGTCCAGGCTCAAAGCCTGGGGGGGCGCCCCGAGCCCGGCGGCCGCGGAGTCGAAGATCGCTTGCGCCGAAGCGGCGCGCTGTTGCATGTCGCCAAGACGGACCCGGACGTCGGCCAGCCGGACCGGGTCACCCGGCGAGACGAGCAGAGCATGCAGATCCTGCATCACGTCCACCGCATCGGTGGTCGCCCAACCGTAGAGCTGGGCGGCGCCCAGCTCGAGCCGGTAGGCGGCCAGAGACCGAGGAGGCTGGGTCGCGGAGACGTCCAGGATTTTGGCGTTACCGGCCGGCGTGCAGTCCAGCGCCGCGCGGTCGGCGATTCCCAGCGCGGTGGGACGGTCACTGGACACCCCCGCCATGATCTGGTTGTACGCGCTCAGCGACTCCTCGACCTCCACCCCGCAGGACAACACGTCGGCTCGCACCTGGGTGACGTAGTCACCCAGGTCGCCGCGGAGCTGGTCTGGCGTGGCCCGGTGCGGCCAGTCAGCCGCCGCAGTCAGGACCAGGGCCAGCGTCACGGCGCCTGCTACCGACCAGCGGGGGTGCGCACGAACCCAGGCGCCCACGCGGCTGGTCCCCGCCGGGACCTCGACGGGGGAATCGACGTCCACAGGCGAGGGCACCTGGGAAGGCTACCCGGTGCCAGCCTGGTCCGGCAGTGTCCGACGGTTGACGCCCATGGCGTCCGGCGACGAGCCGAGGACTGCGGGGTCGACTTCCGGACCCAGGCCAACTGGGCAGCCAGGCGCGGCGCGGCGCCGTCGAGTCGGGCGGGCACTGCCTGGCCACCTTCGAACGTGTCCGCCGATCGCTGGCGCCGGCCAACAGCGCGGCGGGCCGTCATAGGGGACCACAGCACCACAGCGCCGCGGTCGGCACCAACGATCTGGACGGATCCGGCGCGCCGGCCGGCGCCGGCGAGCCCGCCCGCGCGGCTGCAGTCAAGGCCAGGCGCTTCATCCGGCCAGCCTGCAGGAAGTGCCCGCTCGTGAGCGCACTGCTCGATCACTGGACCTTCGACCCGACCATGCTCCTGATCGCGCTCGGGGTCGCGCTACACGCCCGGGGCCTTCGCCTGCGACTGGGCGCCATCCGGCGCGCCGGGCGTCCTACCGCTGCCTGGGTCGGGCAGGCCCTGCTGTTCTATGCGGGCGTGAGTTGTCTGCTGGTGGCCGTCGCGTCCCCGATCGACTACTGGTCAGACGTATACCTGACCTCGCACGTCGTCCAGCACATCCTGCTGTCATTCGTGGCGGCGCCGCTGATCGTTCTGGGCGCGCCATGGCTGGCGGTCTTGCGAGGCCTGCCCACCGGGGTGCGGCGGGCGTTGGGGCGGCTCGCCCAGCGAACCCAGCCGGTGCGCCATCCGCTTCCGGGGACCCCGCACACGGGCAACCCCAGCGCCGGCCTGCGCGTCATGCGCGCGGTCCGGGACGTCGCCGGGCGGCCCTGGACGTCGGTGCTGGCTTTCAACGCGGCCATGGTGTTCTGGCACTTTCCCGGGCCGTTCGACCTGGGTCTGCGCAGCACTGGCGTGCACATCTGGCTCGAGCACGGGGCGTTCTTCGGCCTCGGCGTGGCGCTGTGGCTGCAGATCTTCGGCTCCTACCCGCTGCGCCCGCTGCTGGACGGTCCGCGCCGTGTCCTGGCGCTGGTGGGGACGAACGCCGTGATGGTCCTGGTCGCGGTGAGCCTGGTGATGTTCACTCACGAGCTCTATCCCTTCTACGCACAAGGGCACACCCTGGCCCAGCAGGACGCCGACCAGCAGATCGCCGGGTCGATCTTGTGGGTCTGCGGCGAGATCACCTTCCTGCCGGCGATACTTTTCACTGTGGCCGCCTGGCTGCGAGAGCGGAGCCCTGAACCCACGCTGGCGCTGATCCCCGCCACCAGCCTTCAGTCTCCCCGGAACGGTTGACGGCCTGTCCTCGCTCGGTTTCTTCCCGACCGTGCGCCGTTCCGCCACTGAGCACCGCTTCCCGATTCCGACAGACTCCTCTCCTCGCCTAGAACTCCACGCGACCTCGTGGGAACCGGCGGGTTCTTCCCGCTTGCACGTTCCGTCCTCAATGCACTCCACCGCAATACGGGCCTGCGCCCTGACCAACCCACAGCATCGGCCGTCGCTGCCCAGGTACGCGCCAGACCTCCGGCATCGCGCCGTCGTCGCTGCTCCCCCCGTGCTGACCGAAGGCATCGCTGGCCTCGCAGCGCATCGCCTCCGAGCGCCATGGCGGGCGAGGTCGGCAGACGCCCACCGCGCTAGGCCGGCTTTCGCGGCGCCGGCGGGGCAGCCGCAACCCTCGAGCGCGCCGTGGACCCGACCGCCGTGCGCGGCCCAGGGAACTTTCGACGCTCGTTGAACCCGCGGGGGGCGCGTGCCGTTTACCAGCATGTGAGCCGGGACCAAGGTGACGGGCGCGGGAGCGTGCCTGCGCCGCGCGACGGGCAGGGCAGCGACCACGTCTCGATCACCGCTGCCGGGGGGAAGAACCCCGCCGCAGTGGAGCTCGGGCGCCGGGGAGGGCTCAAGGGCGGGGCCGCCCGGGCAGCCAAGCTCACCGCCGAGCAGCGGTCGGCCTCGGCGCGCAAGGCCGCAGTGGCGCGGTGGGCCAAGCCGCGCGATTGACCGGGCGCCGAGCCGCGGCGGGGTCGCGCGGTTGCCGGCCCCATGGCGACCCGCGCACAGACGGGCGGATGCGCACAGCCGTCGAGGGACAGGCCGCGATGACTGCCACCCCCGGCGGAAGTCTCGCGCGTACGCCGTTCATGGCGAACTGGCGACCCTGGCCGCTGCTGTCGACGGGGGACCGCGCGTCTGCCGCGTGAGTCGCTTCAGATTGTCCCCTCCTACTCGAGCCAGGCGCCGGGATCAACGCGCTCACCGCTTACGACGGCACAGCGCGCGGCCACAGTGCAAGATGGGGTATGAGCAACGAGGGCCTGCCGGTGCCGACTCGAGGAGCAGGCCAGCGATCAGGCAGAACGCGTCGCAGTCTGATCTTGATGTGGGTCCTGTGCGCAGCACTGACCGCCGGTGCCACGTCGGTGTACCTGGTCGTCCACAACCGGCCGCAGCAGCTCGCCACGCTCCCTCAAGACGCGACCGGGGTGGTCAGGGTCAGTGGGATCCCGTCAACGGTGTCCACCCCGCTGGCCAGCCTGATGGGGCTGTCGCCTGTGCCGACCCGGGATGCGCCGAACTTCACCCTGGTCGACCAACGAGGCCACAGCATGTCCATGGCCAGCCTCAAAGGTCGGACCGTGGTGCTGGAGTTCATGGACCCGAACTGCGTGGACATCTGCCCGCTGGTGTCCCAAGAGTTCGTCCGCGCCTACCAAGACCTGGGCAGTGCCGCATCAGGGGTGGTCTTCGTCGCAGTCAACGTCAACCGCCACCACCTACAGGTAGCCGACGTCGCGGCGTTCTCACGGGCCCATCAGCTCGACGCGCTCCCATCGTGGCACTTCTTGACTGGGAGACTGCCCAGTCTTCAGAAGACGTGGAACTCCTACGCCATAGTCGTCAGCGATGCGGGTCCGAACGCGGACGTCGTCCACACCGACACCGTCTTCTTCATCGACCCAGGCGGCCACGAACGGTACGTCGCGGCACCTGCCGCCGACTACACCGCCAGTGGCACTGCCTACCTGCCCACCGCTGACCTGGCGTCGTGGGGCATGGGCATCGCACTGGTCGCGCGATCTCTGTCGTGATTCAATCACGGGCCATCCGTCGGCCGGCAGGATCGGTTCTCGACCCGACCCGGGGACCGCTGCGATAGCGGACCTCGCCTCGTCGAAGGTGGCTCGAGCGCCCGGTTCTTGACACGTTCGACGGCTGCCGCAGCGCCGGCCGAGCAGATCCGAAACGAGCATTCCAGACGGCCAACCGCCTGGCTCGCGCGCCTGCTGGCGCATCGTCGAGGGTGGGTCCGGTCGGCGCGGGCGCATCGCCGCTCTGGTTTGGCCATGAACGAGGCGATCCGGTCCTTCGTCGAGGAGCTGGCCGCCGACCCGGAAATGCACGGAATCCTGCTGTTCGGCTCTCACGCGCGAGGTGTCGCGCGGCCCGACAGTGACGCTGACCTGGCAGTCTTCGTCGAGCACGACGGTTTCGTGATGGGGTGCTGCGAGCATGACGGGCAGGAGTTCGAGCTTGTCCGTCTCAGCGAGGCCACCGCGACGGCGTACTTCACCAGCAACCGCGATCACGCCGCGGACGTCTGGCCGGTCGCGAAGATCCTCTACGACCCCGAAGGTCAGGTCGCACGAGTTCGCGCACACGCCCTCGGGCTCATCGCACAGGGGAAGCCGCCGATGGACCCGGCTCGCCTGAACTGGTCACGTTTCGCCGCGGCGGACCGGTTTCAGGCCGCCGAGGGGCTGGCCCTGACGAACCAGGCGGCCGCGCGGGCTGTTGTCCTCGAGAGCGTCCTGGAGCTGACAGCATCGTTCTTCGACGTGCGTCAGCGGTGGACGCCCCCGATGACGCGTCGCTTTGACGCGATCGGCGACCTCGATCCGGAGCTGTCCGGGTTGCTTGTGCGCGTGTTCGGCCCGGACGTCCCCATCGACGAGCTGGTGCGCCTCGCGCGGCTCACGCTGCCTTTGGTCTACGACACGCCCTCGCGGTGATACACCGACGGGCCATGCCGCCGCTGGGGCTCGGCGACAGCTGACCCATGCCGCGCAAGACGACGCCTGTCCTGCGTGGGGCACCGATGTCGCTCGCCCCGCTGGTCCACTGTCAGGAGATCGCCGCACCCGCCAGGCGCTGAACGTCCTAGCGCGGGCGCATCGACGCGATTCTTGGAGTCCAGCCGGCTCCGTCCCACCATCGGGCTTGATGGGCGTCAGACGGGTCCACGTACCAGCCAGCCGGCGGCGAGGTCCCTGAGGAGGGTGTCACCGCTGCGCCGTTGCCTGATGTGGTGATCGCAGCGGCGGCGGTGGATCCGTACATGTCCCAGATGAAACTCGGGATCTCTTGTTGTACGCGGACCAGCACGGCAAGGATCTTCAGGGTCTCGCTCGGCGAGATCCTGCCCAGCGTCCAGCCCAGCAGGTCGTCGCCCCAGATTCGCCAGTAGACCCTCGGGGCGCTCATCAGGTACTCCATAAGACGCGGAGCCACGATGTCCGAGGCGAACTTCGGGATCGAGGAGCTCACCCGGAAGACGTCGTTGAACGCCGAGCTCTCCAGCTGGACGACGGCGTCGCCCGGGTTCGCGTGCGGCATGGCGCGTGCCAGCGCACCCTCTGGCCGCACCTCGAGGTTGGGCAGAAATCTCGGGAGCTTGATCACGACCACCGCTGCGAGGTGGCTCTGGTCGCCTCCATTGTCCGGAGGGTCGTACTCGAACGCTACGAAGCTCTGCCCCTGCGCCGTCCCGGTGACCACGTCCTGGCAGGTCCCTCGACGCATCGACGAGAACGGGGGGCCTGGGATTTCCCGGTGGTTGTCCACGGCCGTGAAAGCCCATCCGTTGGCCAGGGCATACTGCTTCATCACTGAGCGGGCCTTGACGGCCCGGAAGGCCGAGACCGCACCCGCCGCCAGCATGATCACGAAGAACAGCACGACGAACATGGTCATACCGACCCATCGGGACACCGACCGCCTCCCTTGAGGCGCCGGTTTGGACTTCACGGTCGATGGCCGCCATACCGGGCTGAGGGTGTCGATGCCACAGGTGGCCCCGTCCGGGCCGCCGGAGCCCGTTGCCCGGCCGATGCCCGCAGCGGGTCTACCCCGGCACCGGCTCGAGACCGTCCAGCTACCAGCTGGCACTGAAGCCTTCGCAGCACAGGGCTGCCCGGTCGACGTCGTGCCCGCAGCGGCCGGCGTCACCGGGACAGTGAGCGCCTCAAGGAACCCTCAAGGAACCCTCGAGGAACTGCGTCGGCCTCGCTGGCAGGTGGCTCGTCGGGTTGCGACAAGGCCCGGTCACGCTCGCCGTGCTGCTGGTGGTCGGCCTCGGGATGCTCATCGGCGACTACCTGCTGCACAGCTCCGCGTGTGACGCGGGCCAGACGAAGGCGGTTGTCGGCACCGTGGAGTCGACATACTCCATCCATCTGGCGTCCGGCGGCCTCGGGCATGCTCCGTGCGCGGCGTACACATGGCGAGAGTTGGACAGGCCGTCCAGCCTTCGGCGGCGACCAGTGCGCTGTGCTGGTTGTCGGTCGGCCCCACACTGTCGGCGTGCGGTCCTGACACTCACGAGCGCATTCACGGCGGCACGCCGTCGGGCGCGACTCGGGTCAGCTGGCTGCGCTATGCCGCGGCGCGCCGTCGTGGCGAAGTGTCCTGCCCGCGGCCGGTGCCTTACCCCTCGACATCGGGCCCGGCGCGTCGGACGGCGATGCGCAGCAGCACCCTCTCGTCACGCACCATGGCCGCGTGGTAGTCGTCCCAGTCCGGATGCTCACCGGACAGACGTCGGTAGTAGTCCTCGAGGCCGTCCATGGCCTGTGGGAGTTCGACGATCTCCACGTCGCCCTCGACCTGGATCCACGGCCCGAAGAAGCCGTCACTGAGAACACAGATCCAGGCGACGGGACGCTTGCGCAGGTTACGGGTCTTCATCGCCCGCTGGCGCGTGCTGACCAGCAGGTAGCCCGCGTCGTCGACAGCCACAGCCACCGGGGACATCTGGGCAGAGCCGTCATCACGGGTGGTCATGAAGACGGCCCGGTGGTGCTCGCGGACGAACGCGCGGGCTTGGTCGAGGTCCATCACCACACCGTACCCACCACCGACCTCGTCGGCTCGTCGACCGCGGTCCATCCACTGTGTCGGGAGCGACCGGGCGAGCTGCAGTCCCGAGCAGCGTGGCTGGCACCGCGGGGTCGGCCGCGACCGGCGGCAAACCGCCGAGGAGGACACCACGGGCACCGTGGGGCCGACCACCCAGCGATGGACGATGACGCGCGCTGGTGCCAGGGTCAGTCGACCAGGGCCCGGACCACGGCGTCGGCCAGCAGGCGCCCCCGCCGGGTGAGCACCGCACGGCCCGCGGCCAGCGGCGGCGCCTGCAGCAGCCCGTCGGCGGCCAGCTGCTGGGCGGCCGCCAGTCCCGTCGGGTGCAACAGCGCCACCGGGCATCCTTCGGCCAGGCGCACGGTCAGCAAGACAGCCTCGACGCGCCGGTCCTGGTCTGCCAGCACCTCCCGGGCCTGCGCCGGTGACCGCCCGCTGGCGACGGCGGCTGCGTAGGCGGCCGGGTGCTTGACGTTCCACCAGCGCACCCCGCCGATGTGGCTGTGCGCCCCCGGACCGGCTCCCCACCAGTCCTGACTGCGCCAGTAGCCTAGGTTGTGCCGGCACCGGGCGCTGGGACGGCGGGCCCAGTTGCTCACCTCGTACCAGTCGAGGCCGGCTTCGCTCATCAGGTCGTCGGCGGCCAGGTAGGCATCGGCGAGTCGGTCGTCGTCGGGCGTCGCCAGCTCCCCCCGCCTGATCCGGGTGGCAAGGCGGGTGCCCTCTTCCACGATCAGCGCATACGCCGACAGGTGGTCCGGTTCCAGCTCCAACGCGGTGAGCACCGAGCTGCGCCAGTCCTGCTCGGACTCCCCCGGGGTGCCGTAGATGAGGTCGAGGCTGACCTGCTCGAAGCCGGCGGCTCTGGCCCATCGCACGGCGTCGGCCACCCGCCCCGGGGTGTGCGTGCGGTCCAGCGTCGCCAGGACCGAGGGAACTGCAGACTGCATGCCGAAGCTGATGCGGGTGAAGCCGGCGGCCCGCAGCTGCTCCAGTGACGCCTGGGTGACCGAGTCGGGGTTGGCCTCGGTGGTGATCTCCGCACCGGCGGCCAGCCCGAACAGGTCCTCGACCCGCGCGAGCATGCGCGCCAGCTCGGACGGTTCGAGCAGAGTCGGCGTCCCTCCACCCACGAACACCGTGCTGGCTGGTCGCAGCGAGCCGCCGGCGTCGGCCAGCACCACCGCGGCCAGCTCGAGCTCGGCCACCACCGACTGCGCGTAGGTAGCCCGCGACACCCCATCGCCGAGCTCGGCGGCGGTGTAGGTGTTGAAGTCGCAGTACCCGCACCGGGTCGCACAGAACGGTACGTGCAGGTAGACCCCGAACGGGCGGCCCGCGTCGACCGTGGTGCTCGCGGGCAGGGCGCCGTCGGTCGGGGCCGGCTGACCGTCGGGCAGCGCGGAGGGGCTCAGCGCGCCGTGCCCTCGTCAGGCACGAAGGCCGGACCATGCCCGGGCACGACCAGGACCGGCTCGAGCGCCAGGACGCGCTCGCGCGAGGCCCGCAGGACCGAGCGGTCCGCGGCGAACGGGTCCTCCGCGGGCCCGTCAGCGCTCCACCACAGGTGCGTGCACACGACCAGGCCAGCCTCGGTCTGGATCACGGTGGTGACGTCCTGCGGCGTGTGCCCGGGCGTCTCGAGCAGCCACACCGAGGGGGACAGCCGAAACCCCTCGGCTCGCCGCTCGTCCCACAGGTCGCCGCAGTAGATGGCCTGCACGTCATGGAAACGCGCCGAGGCGAACAGCGCCGCGTTCAGGGTGTGGTCAGGGTGATGGTGGCTGAAGACCACGTCGGTCACCGCGTCGGGGCTGATGCCGAGGTGCTGCAGAGGGTCCAGGATCACCGAGCGCTTGGCGACCATTCCGGGGTCGACCACGATCACGGTGTCGCCGTCACGGATGAGCGCGATGGTGCTCGCCACCCGTTCGTCGGCGTAGCCCTCAGCAAGGACCGTCAGCTCTGCAGCCATCCGTCAGCCTCCGTACATCGACTCGATGAGCCCGGCGTACCGGGTCTCCACAACGTTTCTCTTGACCTTCAGCGAGGGGGTCAGCTCACCCTCCTCGATCGACAGGTCACGGTCGAGGATACGGAAAGCCTTGATCGACTCCCACTTGTTGAGCTGGCTGTTCAGCTCCGCCACGCAGGTTGCCACGTAGGTGTGGGTCGCCTCGGCGCGGCTCAGCTGCGCGTAGTCGCCGGCCAGCTCCTGCGAGGCGGCCCAGGACGCCAGCCCGTCCGCGTCCAACGTGATCAGCGCCGCCGCGAAGTTGCGGGCGGTCACCAGCATCTGGCTGGCGATCGGGCAGATGGCCTTGAACTGGGCCTCGATCGCCTGCGGCGCGATGTACTTGCCGCCCGAGGTCTTCAGCAGGTCCTTCTTGCGGTCGGTGATCTTCACCCGCCCGGCTGCGTCGAGCTCGCCGACATCCCCCGTGGCGAACCAGCCGTCGGCGCCCAGCACCTCGGCGCTGTGCCCGGCCAGCCCGTGGTAGCCGCGCATCACCCCGCCGCCGCGGACCAGGATCTCCCCGTCCTCGGCGATCTTGATCTCGGTCCCGGGCAGCGGCCGCCCGACCGTGCCGAAGCCGACCAGGCCGGGCAGGTTCAAGGTGGTCCCGGCGCTGGTCTCGGTGAGCCCGTACCCCTCCAGGATCACCAGGCCGGCTGCGTCGAACCACTGCGCGATCTGGGGGGCGAGAGCCGCGCTGCCGGAGCAGAAGAAGCGGATCCGCCCGCCCATGCGGGCCTTGATCTTGGAGAAGACCAGGCGCTCGGCCACCGCCAGCTGCGTCTTGAGCAGGCCGGAGGGCTGCGAACCGGCGGCGCGGGCCGCCGATGCCTTGGCCCCGACCCTGAACGCCCAGTGGTAGATGGCCAGCTTGGCGCCCCCGTCGGCCTCCGCCGTGGCCAGCACGCGGCCGTACACCTTCTCAAAGATTCTCGGCACCCCGGCCATGAACGTCGGGCGGATCACTGTCAGGTTGTCCACGATCTGGTCGATGCGTCCGTCGATCGCCGTGGCGAAGCCGATCTGGGTCTGCGCCGCGAGCAGAACCTTGCCGAACGAGTGCGACAGGGGCAGCCACAAGTACTGAAGGTCGTCGACAGTGAGGATGTCCACAGCCTGGACAGCGACACCCTCGTAGATCCAGTTCGCGTGGGTGAGCTCGACACCCTTGGGCCGGCCGGTGGTGCCCGAGGTGTAGATGAGGGTGGCCAGGTGCTGGGGCTGGACGGCCTCGACGGCGGCGTCGAAGGCGCCGGGGTCGGCGGCCAGGTGCGACTCCCCCATCGCCTCCAGGTCGGCCAGCGAGATCACCCACCCGCCGTCGTCCGCGTCCGGCAGCCCGTCCACGAGGACGACGACGACGACGGCGCCGAGCTGGTCGCGCCCGGCTCTCAGCTTGGCGACCTGCGACTCGTCCTCCGCGATGACGATCCGGGAGCCGGAGTCCGAGACGATGTAGGCGACGTCGCCCGCCCCGGTCGAGGGGTAGACGGTGGTGACCGCACCGCCGGCGCACATGACGGCGAGGTCGGCCAGCACCCACTCCACCCGGGTACCGCAGGCCAGGGCGACGCGTTCTTGCGGGCTCAGGCCGAGCGCGAGCAGGCCGGCCGCCAGTGACCGGACCCGGTCGGCGGTCTGCGCCCAGGTCAGGCTCGCCCAGCCCGACCCGGCCGGGTAGCGGAAGGCCTCACGGTCCGGGGTGGCGGCTACCCGGTCCAGGAAGGCCCGGCCGACCGAGGCCGCGGTCGCCGTCGGGGAGCTCATGCCGGCCGCCTCGCGGCCGCCATGGCGCCGGGCTCCTTCGCCGCCGTTCGGCGCAGCTGGCTGGTGACGGCCTCGACCAAGGTCTGGTTCAGGTCGACACCCTCGGCCAGGAGGCGGCGCAGCCGGTCGGGGTCGGCCAGGCGCAGCACGAACACCTCCCCGATCGTGACGGCGTGTGCGGGGCGGTGGACGACGGTGACCGCGGCGCCGGGGTCGACGACGCCCTCCGACAGCACCCTCAGGTACGCCCCCGGGGCCCCGCGGTCAGTGAAGCGCTTGACCCAGTGCGGCTCGCCGGCGAACGCCTGGAAGGTCAAGCAGGGTATCCGCGGGGCGGTGACCTCCACCAGAACCGCCGCCGAGCCGTCGCTGCCGGCCAGCTCCCACCGTTCCCCGATGACCGCCCCGGTGACGTCCAGGTCGGCGGTGGTCAGGTTCTCCCCGAAGGACCCGGCCGGGACCGGACGGCCCAACTCGCCCTCCCACGCCTGCTGGTCCTCCCGGGCGTAGGCGTACACGGCCTGGTCCCGCCCGCCGTGGTCACGACGGTCCATGCAGGTGTCCCCCACCACCCCCAGCTGCTGGATCTGGGCCGACCCGGCCAGCGGTCGCTTGTCGATCGCGGTGCGGCCCACGCTGCCGCCCGGGTCGGCGATCAGGTCATGCACGACATTGATGCTGAGCACTCTCGCCTGGACCCCTGCCTGCGCCATGGCCCACATCCTGCCTGAAACCGGTCCCCGTGGGGGAGCTACTTCACGCGGGTCGAGATCAGGTGGCCGAACACGATCATGCGGTGGCTGGAGTTCCAGGTCGGGTTGCACGTCGTCAGCGTGATCAGCGATCGGGTGGGGACCACGGTCGGGTGGCCCGGCACCGCCTCGATCACCCACACGTCGGTGGGCAGCACGATCGTGGTGTTGGGGTCGTTGTCGACCTGGTAGACGTAGACCGCGGTGGCCGTCTCGACGGTGACCTTGTCCCCGGGGCGCAGCAGCTGAAGATCAGCGAAGGGCTGGCCGTGCGTGCGCCGGTGACCGGCCACGGCGAAGTTGCCGACCTGACCGGGCGCCGCGGTACCCGGGTAGTGGCCCACCCCCTGCGCGAGGTCGGGCAAGGTGACGCCCTCGATGACTGGCGCGCTCCAGCCGGCCCCCAGCCGGGGGATCCGCATGATGGCGAAGGGCTGCCCGGCGACCATCGCCACCTTCGTCGGGTCAACCGGTGTCGCGGCTGCGGGGTGGGCGGCCCAGCCGTGCAGGAGGTCGTCGGTCAGGGCCTGGGCGCGGGCGTCAGCCCGCACGTTGGTCCACAGGACCAGGTACACCACGAACAGCAGCGCGACCACCCCGAGGGTGATCAGGACCTCGCCCAGCCAATGCACCGCACGTCGAACAGCCATCGGCCGCCTACCGGCCCCTGCCCGGGCCGGACCCGGCCTCAGCCTCGGTGGACAGCGCCGCGATGAACGCCTCCTGCGGAACCTCCACGCGGCCGACCATCTTCATCCGCTTCTTGCCTTCCTTCTGCTTCTCCAGCAGCTTGCGCTTGCGGGTGATGTCACCGCCGTAGCACTTGGCGAGCACGTCCTTGCGGATCGCGCTGATGTTCTCCCGGGCGATCACCCGCGACCCGATCGCCGCCTGGATCGGCACCTCGAACTGCTGGCGTGGGATCAGCTTGCGCAGCTTGCCGGTCATCGACACGCCGTAACCGTAGGCCTTGTCCTTGTGCACGATCGAGCTGAACGCGTCGACCGCCTCGCCCTGCAGCAAGATGTCCACTTTGACCAGCTCGGACTCCTGCTCACCGGTCGGCTCGTAGTCCAGCGACCCGTACCCGCGGGTACGCGACTTCAGCGCGTCGAAGAAGTCGAAGATGATCTCGGCCAGCGGCAGGGTGTACCGGAGCTCGACGCGGTCTTGGGACAGGTAGTCCATGCCAAGCAGCGTGCCGCGCCGGCTCTGGCACAGCTCCATGATCGTGCCGACGTACTCACTCGGGGCCAGGACGGTGGCCCGGACCATCGGCTCGAAGATCGCGGCGACCTTGCCGTCGGGAAACTCACTGGGGTTGGTCACCACGAGCTCGCGCCCGTCGTCCAGCACCACCCGGTACACCACGTTAGGCGCGGTCGCGATCAGGTCGAGACCGAACTCGCGCTCCATCCGCTCGCGCACGATCTCCAGGTGCAGCAGCCCCAGGAAGCCGACCCGGAACCCGAAGCCCAGCGCGGCCGAGGTCTCCGGCTCCCACACCAGCGCGGCGTCGTTGAGCTGGAGCCGCTCCAGCGCGTCGCGCAGGTCGGGGTAGTCGTCGCCGTCGATCGGGTAGAGCCCGGAGAACACCATGGGGACCGGGTCGCGGTAGCCGCCCAGGGCCGTTGTCGCCGGGTGTGCGGCCGAGGTGACCGTGTCCCCGACCCGGGACTGGCGCACGTCCTTGACCCCGGTGATGAGGTACCCGACCTCACCCACGCCGAGCCCGGCGCTGACGACCGGCTCCGGGGAGATGACGCCGACCTCGAGCATCTCGTGGGTGGCCCTGGTCGAGAGCATGAGGATCTTCTCCCGCGTGGTCAGCTCACCGTCGACGACCCTCACGTAGGTCACGACCCCGCGGTAGGTGTCGTAGACCGAGTCGAAGATCATCGCCCGGGCCGGGGCGGCTGGGTCGCCCACCGGGTGCGGGACCAGGCGGACGACCTCGTCCAGGAGCTCCCCGACCCCCTGGCCAGTCTTCGCGCTGACGCGCAGCACGTCGGCCGGGTCGCAGCCGATGATGTGGGCCAGCTCGGCGGCGAACTTGTCCGGCTGCGCGGCCGGCAGGTCGATCTTGTTCAGCACCGGGACGATGGCCATGTCGTTCTCGAGGGCGAGGTAGAGGTTGGCCAGGGTCTGTGCCTCGATGCCCTGCGCGGCGTCGACCAGAAGCACGGTGCCCTCGCAGGCTGCCAGCGAGCGGGAAACCTCGTAGGTGAAGTCGACGTGCCCGGGAGTGTCGATCAGGTTGAGCACGTAGTTCCGGCCGTCCGAGGCGGTGTAGGGCAGCCGGACCGCCTGGCTCTTGATGGTGATCCCGCGTTCGCGCTCGATGTCCATCCGGTCCAGGTACTGGGCCCGCATCTGCCGGGCGTCGACCACCCCGGTGAGCTGCAGCATGCGGTCGGCCAGAGTCGACTTGCCGTGATCGATGTGCGCGATGATGCAGAAGTTCCGGATGAGCTCTGGCGGCGTCGAGCCCGGCTGGGGTAGTGCACCTGGGCGGATCGGCGGCACGCTGACTGACCTCGGTCTTCTCTGGGACGGGCGAACCCTGCCGGACGGACGGGTCCTGGCTCACGACCATGGTCCCACGCCCTAGCATCGCGACGTGCTCACCACGTCGACCCTGAGGCGCTGGCTTCGCGCCCTGCCAACGCGCAGGAGGGCGTCCGCTCCGCCGCACGGCGGCGCCGCCGGCCACCTGCCGCCGCAGCGCCAGCCCGGGCGGGCCCGGGAATACCGCGGCTCCGTGGAGCTCGCCTACAGCCCGCGACACGACGGTGAGCCTGACCCTGGGGAAGTCGTCTGGACCTGGGTCCCGTTCGAGGAGGACAACGGCGAGGGCAAAGACCGGCCAGTCGTGGTGATAGGTCGCGCGACGTCGGCCTCCCCCGGCGACCTCGCCGTCCTGATGCTGTCGAGCAAGCCGCACCCCGACGATCCGCGGTGGCTCGAGCTGGGCACCGGGGACTGGGACCCGGAGGGACGGGCGAGCAGCGTGCGACTGGACCGCGTGCTGGTGGTGGCGCGCGACGCCGTCCGCAGGGAGGGCGCCGCCCTCGAACGAGAGCGCTTCGACCGGGTCGGTGCCGCTCTCACGAACCTGCACGGCTGGTGAGCTGCGCCCGGGCACGCTGCGCCCGGTTTGGGCCAGGCCAGGCCCGGCTGGTATCTTGACCTCTCGCGTGTGCGCGCCGATTGAGCGTGCCCGCAGTCCCGACGACAACCCCGAGGCTGACTTTCGTGGCGAACATCAAGTCCCAGATCAAGCGGAACCGGACGAACGAGAAGGCGCGCCTTCGCAACAAGGCCGTCAAGTCCTCGCTCAAGACCGCCGTGAAGAAGTTCCGGGCGGCCGCCGAAGCCGGCGACCCTGCCGCCGCAACCACGCTGCTCGCCGACGCCTCTCGCAGCCTCGACAAGGCCGCCAGCAAGGGCGTCATCCACAAGAACCAGGCGGCCAACCGCAAGTCGGCCCTGGCCAAGCAGCTGGCCAGCCTGTCCGCCTGAGGATCCCCCGGTTGCGACTGGCCACCCGAGCCTGCGGGCTCCTGCGGTCATGTCGAAGGCGCCGCCCCCGCTGGGGGACGGCGCCTTCTGCGTTGGGACGTGGACGACCTCGCGAAGGACGCGGCGCTCGGCCGACCCAGCTGACGGTAACGACAGGGACGACACGAACGACGGGAAGCACCGCCCGACCAGCTGCCTGCCGGGGCGGGCGTAGCTAGTCGCCGCCGCGGGCCTGGCAGATCTGCACGACGGCCTTCTCCAGTGCGTAGCCCGGGTCTCCGGCGCCCCCGGCGCCCTTGACGGCGCCGTCAGCGGTCGCCACGGCAGCGATGGCTTCGGCGAGGGCGTCGCCGTTCCAGCCCCGCATCTGGCGACGGACCACGTCGACTTTCCACGGTGGCATCCCCAGGTCCCTGGCAAGGTCTGCCGGCCGCGCCCCACGGGGCGCCGAGGCCACCCGCCCGATGGAGCGCAGGCTCGCCGCCAGAGCGCTGGTCACCAGCACCGGAGCCACGCCACAGCCGAGGGCGAAGCGCAGCTGCTTGAGTGCCTCGCTGGTGCGTCCGTCCATCGCCAGATCGGCGACCTGGAAGCTCGTGACCTCCGCACGGCCCGCGAAGTACCGGGTGACCACGTCCGGGGTCACCGTCCCCTCAGTGTCACAGATGAGCTGGGCGCAGGCCGCCGAGAGCTCGCGCAGGTCGCTTCCCACGGCGTCGACCAGAGCCCGGGCAGCGTCGTCGTTGAAGGCTCGGCCGGCGGCCCGCGACTCCGCCCGGACGAAGTCGACCCGCTCGGCCAGCCTGGTCACCTTCGGACAGCTGATCGCGGGAGCCCGGGTCGCCTTGCACGCCTCCAGAATCGCTTTGGCGCGGTTGCTCGCACCCGAGTGAATCAGCACCAGCACCACGTGGTCGGCCGGTTCCCTGATGTACCGGGCCACGGCGGTGGCGGCCTCAGCGGCCAGCTCGTGGGCGCTGTCGATCACCAAGATGGTGCTCTCGCCGAACAGTGACGGACTGGTGAGCTCACGAAGCCGGGCCGGCTCCACCTCAGGTGCCGTCATCCGCCGCAGGTCGGCGTCGGGGTCGACCGCCCGGGCCGCGCCCACGATCGCCGCCAGCGCCCGCTCGACGAGCAGCTCCTCCGGGCCGGTGATCAACGTTACCGGTGGCGGGCTAGCGGTCTCGGACATCGCCCCAAAGCATGCCACGGCCGGCCCCACAGGCGCCCAACCAGGGCCACGCAGGCCCACGCAGGCCCACGCATGCCCACGCATGCCCACGCAGGCCCAACCGTCGGCCTTCCCCGCGAGAAACAAGGCTGTCTTGGCGGATCTTGGGGACGCGGGTGCGATCCGGAACGCGGCCCATCCCCCGATGTCACACAGGCTCGGGCCCGACGTGCTGCGCGGGAGGCTCGTCATGTCGGAGTTGCGGGCGTCGCTCAGCTCGAAGTGACGGTCAGCGACCTGAACCGCAGCGGTGCCTGGTACGAAGCACTGTTCGGATCCAAGCCGGTCCTCGAGAAGGACAGCGGTCATCCCCGGCATGTCGTCCGCGCCGTGGGCGCGGGGGCCTGGTCGGTATGCACCGGATGCCGGACCTGTCCAGCAGCGCAGCCTTCGAGGAGCCACATCCGCAGATGGACCATGTGGGGTTCGGCCGGGCGAGCCGGGCCAGGCCGGAGGCGCATGCGGCTCGGTGGAAGCTGGCGTCGGAGGCAGCGATCGTGGATTCGTCCTACGGCTCGGGTGTGTCCTTCCCGTACCCCGACCGCATCGCGTCGGAGTTCTTCGCGCCGCTCGGAAAGATCCGCGACAACCTGCGATCAGCCGGCGGGCGTGCCCGGCCACCCTCATGCCCCGCCGCACCCACCGGTCAGGAGCCGATCCACCGCGTGCCCGTATCGACCGCCGCCGGTCAGGTGGGCACGACCGCCACCGCGATCATCCCCGGCCCGACATGAGCGCCGACGACCGCGCCCACCTCACTGACCAGCAGTGATCGAAGCCTGGGGATCTTGTCGGTCAGGCGCTGCGCCAGTGTCGCGGCCCGGTCCGGGGAGCTGAGGTGGTGAACGGCAACATCCACCTCCCGGCCGGCGGCGCGGTCGAGGGCCACTTCTTCCAGACGGGCCAAGGCCCGTGACGACGTGCGGACCTTCTCCAGCAGGCCGATCCGGCCGTCGACCATCGCCAGCAACGGCTTGACTGACAGGGCAGACCCCAGCAGTGCCGCGCCGGCCCCGATCCTGCCGCCTCGGCGCAGGTACTCCAAGGTGTCCACGTAGAAGAAGACGGACGAGGCCGCGCACCTGGCCGCCACCACGGCGGCCACCGACTCCAGGTCGGCGCCGGTGTCCGCGGCCAGCGCCCCGGTAACGATCGCAAAGCCCATCGCCATCCCCAGGGTCCGGGAGTCGACCACCCGCACCGGCAGCCTCGCCTCCCGGGCCGCCATCTCGGCCGACCCGACCGTCCCCGACATCTGGCCGGACAGGTGCACCGAGACCACCCCGGCCGCCCCGGCGTCGGCAGCCGCCTGGTAGACCTCGAGGAAGGACTGCGGGGAGGGCCGCGAGGTGGTCACCGGCCGCCAGTCCCGCAACGCGTCGGCAACCGCGGCCGAGGACACCCCGACACCTTCGTCGTGCGAGGTGCCGCCGATCACCACCTGGACCGGGACCACGCCGATCCGGTGCGCCTGCAGCAGGTCTTCGGGCAGGTAGGCGGTGGAGTCGGTGACCAGGACCACTGACCCGGCCACCGCCTCGGGCGACCACCCTGCCGGCATGGGGTGCACGCTAGCCCTTGTTCACACGGGCACGATGTTGACGAGCTTGGGCGCACGGACCACCACGGTGCGCACCTGGCGACCTTCCAGCGCCTTGACGACGGCCTCGGAGGCCAACGCCAGGGTGCGCAGCTCGGCGTCAGAGATCGACGGCGCCACCGCCATCCGGTCGCGCACCTTGCCGGCAACCTGAACGACGCAGGTGACGAGCTCCTCGACCAGCAGGTCAGGGTTGGCGACCGGGAAGTCCTGGTAGGCCAGCGACTGGTCATGCCCGAGCGCCGCCCAGAGCTCCTCGGCTGCGTGCGGAGCCAGCGGGGCCAGCATCAGCACCAGCGGCTCGGCGGCCTCCCGTGGCACTTCGGCAAGCTTGGTGAGCAGGTTGGTCAGCTCGATCAGCTTGGCGACGGCGGTGTTGAAACGCAGGCCCTCCATGTCCTTGCGGACGTTGGCGATGGTTCGGTGCAGGGCACGCCTGGTCGCCTCGTCGGCAGGGGACTGGGTCACGCGCAGTGCGCCGGTCTGCTCGTCCAGGACGCAGCGCCAGACCCGCTGCAGGAAACGGAACGATCCGATGACCGCGCGGGTCTCCCAGGGGCGCGAGACATCCAGGGGGCCCATCGACATCTCGTAGATCCGCAGCGTGTCCGCGCCGTACTCGGCGAACATGTCATCTGGGGTCACCGAGTTCTTCAAAGACTTGCCCATCTTCCCGTACTGGCGGTCGACCGGCTGGCCACGCCAGGTCCAGCTCCCGTCAGCGGCAGGCTCCACCTCTTCGGCCGGTACATACACCCCGCGCGCGTCGGTGTACGCGTAGGCCTGGATGTAGCCCTGGTTGTACAGCCGGCGGAACGGCTCCTCGCTGCAGACGTGGCCCAGGTCGAACAGGACCTTGTGCCAGAACCTCGCGTAGAGCAGATGCAGCACGGCGTGCTCGACGCCACCCACGTAGAGGTCGACCCCGCCGACGTCCCCCGGGGTTCGCGGGCCCATCCAGTAGCGCTCGACCTCGGGGTCGACCAAGACCGTCTGGTTGGTCGGGTCGGTGTAGCGCAGCTCGTACCAGCACGAGCCCGCCCACTGCGGCATCACGTTGAGCTCGCGGGTGTAGGTGCGCGGTCCGTCGCCGAGGTCGAGCTCGACCTGGACCCAGTCGCCCACCCGGCCAAGTGGGGGAACCGGCTCGCTCGACGCGTCGTCAGGGTCGAGCACCTGCGGGGAGAAGTCGTCGAGGTCGGGCAGCTCCACCGGCAGCATCGACTCGGGCAGGGCTAGGGGCAGCCCAGTCTCGTCATAGACCACGGGGAACGGCTCGCCCCAGTACCGCTGCCTGGAGAACAGCCAGTCCCGCAGCTTGTAGGTGGTCGCCCGCTCGCCGGCCCCGTGGGCCACCAGCCAGTCGATCATCACGCGCTTGGCCTCGGCGACCCCCAGGCCGTTGAGGAAGCCGCTGTTGATGGCCGGCCCGTCACCGGTGAACGCCGTCGCCTGGGGCCCCGTCGAGGCGTCGACGCCGGCCGGCGGCGCCACCGTGCGGACGATGGGCAGGTCGAAGGTCTGCGCGAAGGCCCAGTCCCGCTCGTCCTGGCCGGGGACGGCCATGATCGCACCGGTTCCGTAGGCCATCAGCACATAGTCGGCCACGAAGACGGGCAGCCGCGCAGAGTTGACCGGGTTGACCGCGAAGACCCCGGTGAAGATTCCGGTCTTGACCCCCCGATCGGCCTGACGCTCCAGATCCGTCCGGGCGGCGGCTGCCACGCGGTACTGCTCTACGGCCCGCTGTGGGGTGGGCGACCCGGCGGTCCAGGACGCCTTGGTGCCCTCGGGCCAGTCCTCGGGCACGATCACGTCCAGCAGCGGGTGCTCGGGGGACACCACGACGAAGGTCGACCCGAACAGCGTGTCCGGTCTGGTGGTGAACACGGTCAGCTCGCCGCCGGCCGCTGCCTCGAGCCCGAACCGCACCCGGGCACCGTCGGAGCGGCCGATCCAGTGCCGTTGCATGATCTTGACGGACTCCGGCCAGTCCAGCCGCTCCAGGTCCTCGAGCAGGCGGTCGGCGTAGGTGGTGATGCGCATCATCCACTGCTTCATGCTTCGCTTGAAGACGGGGAAGTTGCCGATGTCGCTGCGCCCGTCGGCGGTCACCTCCTCGTTGGCCAGGACCGTCCCCAGCCCGGGGCACCAGTTCACCGGGGCCTGCGACAGGTAGGCCAGGCGGTGACTGTCCACTTCCCGGCGGCGCTCGACGTGCGACAGCTGCGACCAGTCCCGGCCGTCGGCGCACGCGACGGCGCCGGCGGCGAGCTTGGCCTCCAGCTCGGCGATCGGTCGAGCCCCGCCGGCCTCGCGGTCGTACCAGGAGTTGAAGACCTGCAGGAAGATCCACTGGGTCCAGCGGTAGAAGCCGACGTCGGTCGTGGAGACGCCGCGGCGCGGATCATGGGCCAGGCCCAGGCGTCGCAGCTGGCGACGCATGTTGGCGACGTTGGCGTCAGTGGTGACCCGTGGGTGTTGCCCGGACTGCACGGCGTACTGCTCGGCCGGCAGCCCGAAGGCGTCGTAGCCCAGGGCGTGCAGGACGTTGTACCCGCACATGCGCTGGTAGCGGCCGTAGACGTCGGTGGCGATGTACCCCAGGGGGTGCCCGACGTGCAGACCTGATCCCGAGGGGTAAGGGAACATGTCCAGCAGGTACCGCTTGGGGCGGTCGGCTGCGGGTCCGGCCAGCGGGCCGACGGGGTTGGCGGCCTCGAAGGTGCGGTCGGCCTCCCACCGGTCCTGCCAGCGCTTCTCGACCTCGGCCGCGACCGCGGCGGTGTACCGGTACGGCGCGATCGCCTCCGGCGCGACAGCCTCGGGGCTGCCTGGGCGCTGGGTCATCGTGGCCTCTCGTTCCGCCGCCGGCGCACTGGTCCGACGGCTGGTGTTCCTACCGTTGCCTGCAGGTCCGAACCGGGCGCTGACATGAAGAAACCCCTCACCCGGGAGGGGTCGCCGCGCCGACGGGGAGGTCGATGGTCAGCGCGGCCCGCGAAGGAGCAGTCCGTCGGTCATGTTCTCAGCGTAGCGCAGCAGGCCCGCCCCACGGGTGTGCGACGGACCCGCTGCGTGCCTTGTGCCTAGGGCTCGATCGCCCAGATGCCCCGCCCGTGCGTGGCTGCGTACAGCCGGCCGTTGGGAGCCAGGTCCAGGCCGGTCACGGTCGCGGTCGGCAGCCCCGCTCCCAGCCGCGACCAGGTGCGGGCGTCCGGTTGGCGGATGACCACCCCGAAGTCGGTCCCGACGACGATCGAGTCGTCGGCCAGCAGCTTGACCGAGTCGACCGGGACGTCGGGCAGGTTGGCCGAGATGTCCGTCCAGGTCGCCCCGGAGTCGAACGACTCGAACAGGTGGCCGATGCCTGCGCCGGGTCCCTCAGTCCAAGCCCTGGAGAAGCCGCTGAAGCCGACGACCACGTGGGTGGCGGCGGCAGGGTCGACCGCCAGGGCGGCGACGAACCGGTTGGGCAGGAGCCCGGACACCGGCAGGGTGAGCTGCTTCCACCCCGTCCCGTCGGTGTTGCCGACCGCGATGCCGCGGGTGAAGCCCTGGTTGTTGCACGGGCCGCACCAGCCGACGTACGCCTTGCCGCGGGAGACCGCCACCGAGGTCGCCGAGTGGCCGACGCCGAGGTCGAACACCGACGTCCAGGCGGTGGCGTCCTTGATGGCGAACCCGGCGTGCTGGACCCAGACGAACTCACCGCCAGCGACCCAGGTGTTGGTGGATGAGGGGTCCGCCGAGAACGGCGCGATGAACCGCGGGCCGGGGTCCGCCGGTGCGATGGCGCGCGACGTCGAGGTCGCCGGCGTGCCGTCCCCACGGTTGTAGTTACAGTTGTTGGTAACGCTCATCGCCAGGTACACGTACTCCTGGACCTGGTTGCAGCCGTTGCGAGGGTCGACCAGGGTGTCCCCGCCGTCCCCGCCGAAGCTCGAGCCCATGACGGTGTCGTTGCCGCGCAGCACCGACACGCCGTTGTCCTGAAGCCCCCCGCTGACCACGACGCCGCCGAACCTGCGGTCCACGCCGACCCCGACCGCGTAGTACTGCAAGGCGTCGATGGTCCCGTCGTTCAGGCTCGCCCAGTCGGTTGCGTGGCCGAGGGCGTCGGTGCTGCCGTTCATCGGCCGTCGGTACACCCCGCCGTCGTTACCCACGTACGTCCAGAACCTGCCGCCGGAGTAGCCGAACGTCGCGGCGTGCTGGTCGGGGTGGGTGGTCTGCGGGCACGTGCCCGACTGAGTGCCCTGAGCGTTCGACCAGCACGGGAAGGCGAAGTTCCAGTACGGGCCGACGGTCTTCCAGCTCTCCCCACCGTTGGTGGTCTCGAACACCTCCTCCAGGCCGACGATGACGTGCCGGTCGTTGGTCGGGTCGACGCGCAGCGACTGGTTGTACCAGGCCTGGATGCCTGGCTGGTATCCGGCGCCGGTCAGCGCGGACCCGGAGTTCATCAAGGTCGGCGAGTCCGCGATCAGCGTGAACGGCCCGTACGGCGACCCGTTGCCGGACACGTACACCCCACCCAGGGCGGTGTTCGGGTTGCTGCTGTAGTTCACGATCGACTCGTTGATCACGTACAGCTTGGAGCCGGTGCCCGAGTAGGCGAAGGTCAGGTTCCCGATGTCAGTGCCGGGCAGCTGGCCTGCCGGGTTGAACCGCGCCCAGGTCGAGCCGGACCGGCGGTAGAGCCCGTTGTAGGTGTCCCCGCCTCGCCAGCCCAATGCCAGCACGATCTGGTCGGGGTGCGCCGGGTCGATCGCGACGTCGTTCGCGATGTTCTTGTACGGCGCGCTGGGGTCGGTGGCGAGCGAGCCGCCGGGCAGGTAGGCCGGGTTCGGTGCGAACACAAGAGTCCAGGGTCCGGTCAGCGTGAGGGTCGAGTGCGACCAGACCCCCCGGCTCGTCGCCGCGTAGACGACGCCGGGGCCGAAGCGCAGCGCGTGGATGATGGTGCTCTCCAGCTCGTTGCCGCCCACCCGCATCGAGGCTGCGAAGATCCCGGTACGAGGGTGGACCAGCACGAAGACCCCTGCGCCGACGAAGCTTGTCGCGCCGGTGTTGGCCTCGCCGGTGCCGTACCACAGGCGGCCGACGGAGTCGAGCTCCAGGGCCCCGGAGGACAGCGAGGGCAGCGAGTCGGCGATCGGCGTCCAGCTCCCACCGCCGGTCGAGGACCGCCAGACTCCCCCGTTGGCGCCCGCCGCGTACACGTATCCGGAGGCGTCCGCCGCCAGGCCGGTGATCCGGCCGGTCACGTTCCCGGACCCTCCGGAGGAGTTTGAGTTGTAGTCCCGGTAGCGCTGGTCGTCGGAGTTGTAGACAAGGCCGGTCACGTGCGACCAGGTCCCGCCGACACCGGGCAGGCTCGCAAACGCCGAGTAGGCCGCGCCGTAGGCCCCCGGGGCCACCACCCCAGGCGCTGTGCGTGCCTGCGTCCACTGCTCGGTGGCGACCAGGGAGTTGCGGGTCTCGTCCGCGCCGGGCGCCGGGGCGGCCGCGGTCGAGGCAGTTCGGGCAGCGGAGATCGCGCCGACGGCGGCGACGTGGCTGGCTCCGGCCGCCTGCTGGCGGGCCACGGCCAGCGGCAGGTGCATGGCGGAGGCGGCGGCCAGTGCGGGGGTGCTCACGACGACTGCCGTCACGGCGGCAGCAGCGAGAATCGCCCGCTGGGACCTGCTGCGGCGGCTACCCGGACGGAACATCTGGACTCCTGACGTGAGGGCGGTCGCCGGAGCCTCCCACCGAAGGTTCCACCGCCGCTATAGGTGGAACCGGCAAATCTTGCGGCAAGAGGGGCAACAATTCGCACCTGGCCGCTCTCGGCGGCCCGGGCACCGGTCGAAGCGTCCCGAGCGGGCAAGAAACGGCAGTGCGCCGCAGTGCCTCCCGGCGCACAGCCGGGCGAGCGTCAAACCGCCTGGCGGCTTTGCCTGCGGTCGCGGCACTGGAACGGGCGCACCGGTTTGGGCCGGGCCGCGCCCTGACCTGCGAGGGGGGTGGCGCCTTCAGTCCACCGGAGACTGGTGCCGCATCGGGATCGACTCACGGCGAAGCCCTCGCCGGCGGTACATCTCACGGTCGGCCTGGTCCAGCAGCGAGGCCAGGTCCCCGTCGTCCCAGGGTGCCAGCATCGCCGAGCCCGCGCTGACCTGCGGGACCCAACCGGGCACGTCCCGCGGGGGTAGCTCGGTGATCTTGTTCGACACGCGCTTCTCCAGGTCGATCGGCGCGGTCCCCGGGCCGGGACCGACGACGCAGAACTCGTCGCCGCCCCACCGGGCCACAACGTCGCCACTGCGCACGGCCATCTTGATGGCGTCGGCCACCGCGATCAGCACCCGGTCGCCCGCAGCGTGCCCGAGCCGGTCGTTGACGTCCTTGAGCCCGTCGACGTCGAGGAAGACACAGTGCACCGCGTTCCCGGCCCGACGCGCCGACGCCACGATCTGGTCCCCGACCAGTGCGATCCCGCGACGGTTGAGCAGGCCGGTCAGGTCATCCTCGACCGCCGCGCGCTCGGCGCTGTCGATCGTGTCGAGCAACCGGTCGAACACCCCGCGACGCATCCGGTTGATCGCCAGTCCGAGGAAGCTGGCACCCACCATTCCCAGCAGCCAGTGCGCCGACTGTGGGCCGCCCACCCCGTACATCGCCGCCGCCCAGGCCACCCAGACGCAGGCGATCGTCGCGGCCAGCCACCGAACGCCGAGCAGGACCGCGCCGGCGCCGGCCAGCACGAGCATCAGGTTGCTGGTCATCTGGGGGGCCATCCCCAGTCGCAGGTGGACCGCCGACCCGGCTGCCGCCACCACGCACATGGTGGCCGCCACGGGCTGGCCCCAGCGCTGGGGAAGCCTGCGGCGGCTGACGACGCCGCAGATGACGAAGTAGAACAGGGAGGTTGCGGCGGCGACGGTCGCCATAGGCACGCGGATCGCGTGGTCAGGAAGGAACAGGTTGCCGACCGCCAGGCAGGCGGCGACGACCGCCAGCAGGCCGCTGACCGCGGGCAGCACTGCGTTGACGGCTTCGTCGTAGCGTTCTGCGCGCCGAGCAGCCTCCATCTGGTAATCGTCGGCCGAAGCGGTGGTCGCCTTGATCCCGGCCCCGGCGTCTTTGGGACCCAGTGCGGGACGTCCCGCGCAGCAGGGACGTGGCGGCGGGAGCCACCTCAGCCGATGCGGCGGATCGCCGGCGGGTTCCAGTAGCCGTCCAGCGCCTCACGGCGCGGTGTGTACAGGCGAAGGGTCATGCCCAGGGGGCCAGCCGGTGCGGGAAGCCAGTTGGGCGCTTTGTGCGCACCTGGGCTGGTGCGCTGGACGTACAGGTCGAGACCCATCGGGTCCGGACGCGAGGCGGTCGCGGTCGCCGATGGCGAGCCGGTTGAGGGCGTTGGCGGTTGGAAGCCCCGGGCGTCGTACATCGTCAGCGACCAGAAGGCGTCCACCGGCGGCAGCTCGTCAGCCTCGACGTGCAGGACGTAGTCGTTGTCGCCGTCGACGGGCTGGCCCTGGCTGTCGGCGAGCAGGATCGGGTAGACGGCGTCCTCGGGCTGGTTCGCGCCGAGCCCGATCCGGCTGACGATGGCTCGCTTGAGGTAGTCGTTCCCGTACACACCCATGGTGTCGGTGTTCATCGACCAGCCGTTGGTGACGCGGGAGATCCGCGGAAGTGTTGAAGCCATCAGCGCCTGTGCGTCGGCCGGCCCGCTGTCCAGCGCAGCCGCAACCTGCGGCGCCGGCACAAACCGGCCCCGGCCGGAGACCGATTCGCCTGGACCGTTTCACAGCGGCGTAGTCGGTGAGGTGCGGCGGGTACAAGGCGAGCAGCTGCGCGCCGAGGGTGAAGAACCCCACAGCTGACATCCCGTCCACGACCACCAGGGGCGGGGTGGCATGTCGATGCTCGGATCGAGCACGAACGGCGCAGCGGCCGGGGCGTCCCAGCGCGACAGAGGCGTCAGCGTGAAGCCGTCCTGGACCTTGTGCAGCAACTCGTAGTCCTCTGGGCCCGTTGGTCTGCGTACGGCCGATGATCCAGACCGTCGAGGTCGGCGCCTGGATCGGCTCGACAGCAACGGGCAGGGCTTCGGACCACCCCGGAGGAAGGACGGCGAACGTCGCCGCCTCGGTGTCCGACGTGCGCCAGGCTGGCGAGGCGAACACGTCGGTCAACATGTCCATCATGGGCAGCAGGCAATATCGCCCGCCGGTGTCGGGAGCCGTCAGGACGATCGGGCCGCTGCTCAGGTCGAGGAATGCCGAGGAGTACAGCGTGTCGAAGTTGGGCCGGACAACGGTCTTGAAGTCCGCCGGGGAGCTGGCGAAAATGGCAGAAGGTGTTCGTCGGCGCATGCCCGGGCACCTTGCCCGCCTCGACGTTGGTCGCCCGCCGGTGGGTGACCTCCATCGATACCAAGGGGTAAAGGTAGAGGTACGCCTCGATCCCCAGGCGCTCGACATCGGCAAACGCATCAGCCATCCCCTCGACCGCCGGCAGTCCCGCACCGCCCTGGAGAATCAAACTATTGCTCGCATGGACACAGCGAGCGATCGCCCAACCCATGGGCAGGTTCCGAAACCAGGCGCAAGGGCCACTGACTTGCTCGGCGGCCTGCGCGCCCCACGGTCCCGGGGTCGTCCCAGCCCCTGGCGAAAGACCTGCCGCCAAGCCTGCAGGCGTTGACTGCCTTTGTGAGCCGGTCCACGACGAAGAGCACCAGGTTCCTTGCGCCCGCCAGCGGCGACGGCCACCTCGGGGGTGAGCCCGGCACGCGTGAACCCCGCGCCGCTATTCGTCCACAGCCGACTGGGATCGACCGTCCCGGGTGCTCGACCGCACTGCCCGCGGCCAGTGCTGCGCTGCGGATGCCCTGCTCCACTGGCGCAGACGCCGAGCGGGGACCAGGGCCGTAGCTGCCATCGTTGACGGCGGCGTGGGCGAGGACTAACGTTCGCGTCCGAACGAGTCTGGAGGTCTGCGGTGACGCAAGTCGGCGCCCTGAGTGCGACTGTGGCCATCACCTCGCGGCACCGGCCACGGTTGGCGGGTACCCGGCAGAGTCCTGCCAGGTTGCGCGGGGCGGCTGCACGGTGACCGACCGACGCGTCCTGATCGTGACGGGTGCCGGCACCGGGATCGGCGCAGCAGTGGCCGACCGGGCCGCCGCCCAAGGGTGGCAGGTGGTGCTGTGTGGGCGCCGACGCGAACTGCTCGACGTCGTCGCCGCCCGCACTGGCGCCAGGGCCGTTGCCATGGACGTGACCGACGCGTCGGCGATCGAGGATCTGGTGGCAACCACCATCGCGGAATACGGCCGCCTGGACTGCGTCGTGCCGAACGCAGCTGTGATGAGGCAGGGCAGCGTGCTGGATCTGTCGCCGGCAGACTGGGACCTCACGCTGGCTACGAACCTGACGTCGGTGTTCCTGCTTATCCGCGCCGCCCTGCCCCATCTGTGCCACGTCGCCGGCTCTGTCGTCGCGGTGAGCTCGATCGCCGCGCTGCGAGCCCCGTCGGCGGCGGCCGCCTACGCCGTGAGCAAGGCGGGTCTGGTGACGCTCGTGCAGACGGTGGCGCGGGACTTCGGTGGCCGGGGTGTGCGGGCCAACGTGGTGTGCCCCGGCTGGGTCAGAACGGAGATGGCCGACCAGGAGCTGGCCGAGTTCGGGCACGGGCTCGGGCTGGACGTGGATGGCGCGTACGAGGAGGTGACCCGACTGGTGCCGCAGAGTCGCCCAGCTGAGGCATCAGAGATCGCAGCCGCGGTCACCTGGCTCGCCGGTCCTGACGCCTCCTATGTCAACGGGGCCTGCCTGGTGGTCGACGGAGGGACGGTCCTGGTCGACCCCGGAACCGTCGGCTTCGACTTCTCAGTGTCGGCTCGACTCGCCGCCGACCCAGGACCTGCTCGATGACCAGCACGCCGGCTCGGACGGCTTGTTCCCTCGGCGACCAGGCCGGGACCGCCAAGCCGGCGGGCTGCCCAGCTGCCGCCACGGCCCGCATCCTCGCAGGTCAGGGCCTCAGAAGGACCGACAGGTGCGCGGCCAGGAGGTCCTCCTGGACAGGCCGTTTGGGTCCAAAAAGAAATCCTCGCCGGATGGTGACTCGGCCGGGACGAGGCGATAACCTACGCCCATCGTTCGGATCCGAACGATGGGCGTCGGATATCACGCCATGAGACCAAGGAGGTAGGTCCGTGTCCCAGCCGTCCCCGTCAGCGCCTTCGCAGGCCCAGACGCAGAAACTCGGTGGATCACGCAAGCTCACCCTCGTCGACGCTGTGGCCCAGTCGGTCGGCTTCATGGGCCCGGTGTTCTCGATCGCATTCCTGGTGCCGTTGCTCGTCGGCGTGAACTCCTCCGGTAAGGGCGCTGGCGCTGCGGCACCTCTTTCCGTGCTGCTGGCCGCCATCGGAGTCCTCGGCCTGGGCTGGATCGTCGCCCAGTACGCAAAACGGATTCACGCCGCCGGCTCTTTGTATGACTACGTCACTGACGGCCTAGGTGCGCGTGTTGGCGGCGCAGCCGGATACCTCTACTACATAGGCATCATGGTGCTCGGTGCCGGGCTGCTGGCCCTGGCCGGCGGCTTTATCTATGACACCGTCAACGCCGAGTTCCAGAAGACACCACTGCCGCGCACCGCGTGGATGCTCGTGGTGTTTGCGGCCGTGGCGGTGATCACGTACTTCGGCGTAGCGTTGTCGACGCGGGCACAGCTCGTGCTCGCGCTGACCTCGATCACCGTCGTACTGATCTTCTTCGTGCACGTGATCATCAGCGTCGGCGGCGACAACCATGTCGCAACGGCGTTCAAGCCGTCCTCCTCGCCCGACGGGCTCAGCGGCGTCCTGTTCGGCGTGCTCTTCGGAGTTCTGCTGTTCACCGGGTTTGAGACCGCGGCCAACCTTGGCGAGGAGACGGCCCACCCCAAGCGGGACATCCCGCGCGCGGTGCTCATCGCGGTGCTGTCCATCGGTGGGTTCTACATCATCGGCGCCTACGCGCAGGTGGCCGGATTCCACTTCAGCGTCGCCGAGATCGCCAAGAACGCCGGGGCGCCGCTGTTCGCACTGGCGGGACCCTCCTCGGCCGGCGGTTACGGCTCGGTGTGGATCGGCCGGTTGCTCGAGCTGGTCGTGCTCTTGGACATGCTGGCCGTCCTCATCGGGTGTTCGGTAGCCGCCTCGCGCGGCTTCTTCGCGATGGCCCGCGACGAGCGGTTGCCGAAGCCGCTGGGCAAGGTCTCTGGTCGCGGCACGCCCTTCACGGCCACCGTCGTGGTACTGGCCTTCTACCTGCTGACGGTGGGGCTGACCAGGTGGTGGGTCACGCTGTTCGCCCTTCCCGCGACACCGCACTACTTCGCGATCTTCGCCTGGGGTTCAACCTTCGGCGGGTTCGCGCTGACGGTGATCTACCTCTTGATGGCAATCGGCAGCCTTCGCGGTCTGCGCGACCACGAGAAGTATCCCGCGGTCGTGCTGGCCGCCGCGGTCGGCATCGTGGTCACCGCGGGCGCGATCTTCGGCGCCATCTACAAGGTGACGGCGCCGACGATCTGGGCGCCGTGGGCGTGCCTTGCGATACTCGTACTCGGCTACCTGCTCACCTTCGTGCTCCCCGGCAAACCGGGTACGGGCCAAACCGCCAGCGAGGAGTTCGTCGGGCTGTCGCCTGCGGAGCAGGGGCCACAAAAACTCTGAGACGGGTCCACGCTCACCTCCCGCCGTACCTGCCCGACCTGTAGGTCATGGCAGGTACGCACGGGGGCCCCGCCGGAGCCTCGACGCCGTGCCGCAAGCTGACGGGTTCGTAGCGCGGACCCAGATGCCGGCCTGCGCCGAACCGGCACGGTCCGGGCCTGGACTGGGTCAAGGAGACCGCCGCCGAAGTGAACTGCCTGGCTCACCGGTCAACAGCGAACGGCCCGCGCCGCCAGGTTCACGGCGACGGCGCGAGCGGGTGACGAACCAGGAGCTGGCCGCCGACGCCAGTGCCCGGGGCATCGCAGGGCCGGTGCGACCAGACCGCGGGCGGCGACGAACGGGAGGAAGTCCGCAGATATGAAGTTCGTGGCGTCCTGTCTCGTGCCCGGTCCCGACCACCGCGGACTCCGCAGAAGCAGCCACCGGATTTCTGGCTTCCCCAGTCAGCCGCTAGTATCCGCAATAACATTCGGGACCGTACGAACTGGTCCACCGACGGATGGAGACACCATGATCGAAGGTCCCGGCGGGCTCACCTGCCTAGGGATTGCCGGGCAGGTGTCGTGAGCGCTCCCCGGTTCACTCTTATCCTCAGCGAGAACTGGACGATGACCGGCGGGCGCGACCTGGGGTCGTTGGTGCGCTGGGCCCGGGAGGCCGAAGACGCGGGCTTCGACTCCGTGATGATCTCCGAGCACATCGTCCTGGGTCGTAGTGCCGGGGCAGCCGGCCCGATGGCCAACCCTCGCGAGTACGCCCTTCCGGGGAACCAGGACCCTGCCACGCCGTGGCCCAGCTCGGTGGTGCTGCTCAGCGCGATCGCCGCCGTCACGACAAGGATCCGGCTGGTCGCGGGAGCCGTGATCGCGCCGTTGCGCCACCCGTTGCTCGCGGCGCGCGAGCTGGGGACCTTGGACCTGCTCTCTGGCGGTCGGTTGGTCGTGCTGCCGACGGTGAGCTGGCACGAGGAAGAGTACGTCGCCCTCGGGGTCCCGTTCCGCCAGCGTGGGCAGCTGCTCGATGAGCACCTCGAGGTCTGGAAACGCTGCTGGGGCCCCTCGCCGCTGTCGTACGCGGGCCGGCACTACCGGTTCACTGATGTCTATCTCGAGCCTGGGGCCTTCACCGAGCGCGGCCCGCAGCTGTGGCTCGGCGGCGGAGTCATGTCCCCCGCGATCATCGACCGGGTCGTGCGGTACGGGGACGGCTTCAACCCGCTCGGGGTCCGGACCGATGACGAGATGGACTCGCTGCGCCAGGCACTGGTCGCGGCTGGCCGCGACCCCCTGGAGCTTGAGCTCGTGGGCGGCACCCGGGCGAGCTTCCCGGACGCGACCAGCTGCGCGGACCTGGGTCAGGCGATGGCCTCGATCCCGGCACAGCAGGCCCAGGGCTACACGACCTTCTGCATCAAGCCCTCCCAGTTCATCGACGACCCGAACGGCGTGGGCACGTTCTGTCGCGATGTCGTGCGCCGGGGACAGGCCTTCGCGTGAGCACGACCAGGCCGCTGGTTGCGATCCCGGGGCGGTTTTCCGCATCGGCGTCGGCGCTGCGCTACGGGGCCGTGGTCACCGCCCGAGCCCTGTCACAGGCAATCCTGGCCGCAGGCGGCGAGCCGCTGGCCGTGCACCCGGCAGCGCCCGGCGGGCGCGTAACGACGCAGGAGGTCGCGGACCGGCTCGCCTTCGCCGATGCTGTGCTGCTGCCCGGCGGCGGAGACATCGAGCCCCGTCGATACGGCGAGGTGACCGCCTCCGACCACGTGTACGACGTCGACGAGGAGCAGGACGGGTTCGACCTCGTCGTCGCGCGATGGGCATTGGACACCGGCATCCCACTGCTGGCCGTGTGCCGCGGCTTGCACATCGTCGTCGTCGCGCAGGGCGGACGACTCGAGCAGGACATGGCCGAGCCGCACCGCAACGTCGTCAACGACGTGTCCGTGGCCTCCGGCTCGCTGCTGGACAGCATCGTCGGCGCGCGCCTGTCAGTGTCCTGCTACCACCACCAGCGGGTAGCCGAGCTGGGGGCCGGGCTGCACGCGACCGCCTGGGCCACGGACGGCGGGGTGGAAGCGATCGAGGCCGACGCTCCCACGGGCTGGTTCCTCGGCATCCAGTGGCACCCCGAGGACTCTTTCGACCACGATCCATCGCAGCAAGCGATCTTCTCCAGACTGGTAGCGGCCGCCAGAGCGCCAGAACGTTAGCGGTCTGGCGCGACGTGGCAGCACACGGGCCTGGGCAGCCCGCAGGTCCTGCGCCGCAGGGTCGGCGCTCGCTACGTAAGAGCCAAGGCCTGGGCCCGCGCGGCGGGCTGCCGACCACAAGGCCGCGGGCGTTGTGGTCAGCTCCCCAGGACACGGCGATCACGTTGCCCGTCCCCCAGGCGGCCTGGCGGCCTGGGCGGCCTCGCGGCCTGGGCGGCCAGTTGCCAAGGCCCCGACCCACCCGGCGACCAGACCTGGCTATCGCCGAGCGGGTCGCCAGCGAAAGCCCTGGCCTCCGAACCCGGTCGCCGTCTGCCCGGTGCCTTCGTACCTGCGATCGCGCCTGTGGCCGTCACGGTTCAGATGGGCAGGCCTGGCGCCGCCCACATCTGCATTCGCTTGTGCGCCTGCGGTTTCCCGGCGGCTTGACGGGCTCCCAGGTACCCCCTAGCCTACGTTTGGTCCCAAACGTTTTTGGAGGCGTGAGTGCCCGACCAACGAGGCTTCTTCGGTCCGCGAACCGCCACCGGCCGCGCCGCCCTGCTGCCCGAGCCCCCCTGGTACTACTCCGGAGACCTGCTCACGGTCGAGTACCGCGTCGACCCCGAACGGGTCCGCGAGCTCCTGCCCGAACCTCTGGAGCTTGCCGGTGTGGATCCCGGAGCGGTGGCGTTCATCTGGGCGGACTGGCAGAGCTGTTCGAGCGACAAGGCCCAGCTGCTCGACCCGGTGCTCGGGCAGTACAAGGAAGCCTTCGTCGTAGTCCGGTGCTCCTTCCAGGGCGAGACCTTCAGCCGGTGCGTGTACATCTGGGTCGACTCCGACTTCGCCATCGCGCGCGGCCTGCATCAGGGCTACCCCAAGAAGCTCGGTGCGATCCATGTGACTCGCCCGCACCCCTACGGACCGGCGCCCCGGGTGGCCCCTGGCGGGCAGTTCGGCGCCTCGCTGGCCGCCGCCGACCGGCGCCTCGCCCAGGCGCGGGTCACCTTGGTGGACGAGGTCGCCGACAACGGGTTCGTCAACGCCCACCCCATGGCGCACAACCGCATCGTGCGCTCGATCGACGACCCGTCGACCTACCGCCTCGACGAGATCATCGCGACTGGCGCCGCGGAATCCGAGGGCGGTCCGGTGTTCCGCGCTCGGATCGACGAGTTCGAGCTGTTCGCATCGCCCACCGAGGAGCTGGACCGACTCGCGCCCCGGGAGATCATCGGCGGCTACTACCGACAGGTGGGTGTCGTCTGGAACGGTGGGCGGCTGCTCCACGACAACCTCGCCGCGGTTGCGCAGCCAGAGTCAGGCGGGGACGGTGGGCATGTCTGACACGGTATGGGTCGAAGGAGTCGCAGTCGACACGCGGCACTGGATCGGCGGGCGCCGGGTCGCTGCCTCCGAAACATTCACTGACATCTCGCCGATCGACGAGCAACCGCTGGCGCACGTCTCCTCGGGAAGTGCCGCCGACGTCGACGCCGCGGTCACTGCCGCGCAGGCCGCCTTCCCCGCCTGGGCTCAGCTGGCCCGAGATGAGCGTGCTGACCTGCTCAACCGGGTGGCAGACGGCATCGACAAACGGGCGGAGGAGCTCGCAGTCGTCGAGACGAGGGACAACGGTTCGCTGCTGCGCTCGCATAGACGCAACGTGATGCCCCGGGTCGGCATGAACTTCCGATTCTTCGCGCAGATGCTTCGCGACCTCGACCACCCAGATGAGCAGGTCCGCGGCCACCGCGAGCGCATCACGTGGGACCCCGCCGGCGTCACCGCGGTAATCACGCCGTGGAACGCCCCGCTCATGCTCGCCACCTGGCGGATCGGACCGGCGCTGGCAGCCGGGAACACGGTGGTCGCGAAGCCGCCGGAGTGGGCTCCGCTCACAGCGTCGTTGCTCGCCGACATCACCCATGATGCGGGTATGCCTCCTGGAGTCTTCAACGTCGTGCAGGGTCTGGGACCGCAGGCCGGCGCCGCACTCGCCGCGCATCCGGGGCTGCGCCGCCTGTCCTTCACCGGCTCTGTTCCGACGGCCGGGCTGATCGCTGCGGCTGCCGCACCCAACATCGTGCCGCTGTCGTTCGAGCTCGGAGGCAAGTCGCCGCTGGTCGTGTTCGCGGACGGCGACTTCGACCTGGCCGTGCGGCTGGCGGTGGAGCAGTTCGACAACGCTGGCCAGGTGTGCCTGGGGGCCTTCCGGTTGCTCGTCCAGGACACGCTCGCCGAGGAGTTCCTCGCGGCCGTCGTCGAGCGGAGCCGGCAGGTCGTCCAGGGCGACCCCCGCGACGACTCCACCGAGATCTCCTGCCTGGTCACCCGCCGACACTTCGAACGCGTCGACGGATTCGTTCAACGGGCGCTCGAAGCCGGTGCTGTCGCCGTGCTCGGCGGGGGACCGAACGCCGACCTCGGTGGGCTGTTCTACCGGCCAACGATCCTCACCGGCGCGGCGCCAGGGTCGGAGATCCTCACCGAGGAGGTCTTCGGGCCGGTCCTGACCGTCGAGACCTTCGCGGACGAGCGCGAGGCCGTGGCCATGGCCAACGCCACCCGGTTCGGACTCGCGGCCACAGTGGTGACCGGTGACCTCGACCGGGCAGAACGGGTGACCACAGCGCTGTCCGCGGGAACGGTGTGGGTCAACTGCTTCTTCGTCCGTGACCTGGGTGCCCCCTTCGGCGGTAACGGACGATCGGGCATCGGCCGCGAGGGCGGGATTCACTCGTTCGACTTCTACAGCGATATCAAGAACACCGTCTTCGCGCCGACCGGATGGACCGACGGGGTCAAGGAGTGAGTCATGGGTGAGGTTGTTGGCACGGCTTTGCTGGCGCATGTCCCGACGATCATGCTGCCGGAACAGACCCGGCGCGAGCTCAACAACGGACAGGACAGCACCCTGGTGTCAGGCCTGGAGCAGCTACGGCACGACGTCTTCGACGAGCTCGACTACGACACCGTGGTGATCCTGGACTCGCACTGGGCGACAACCGTCGAGTACGTCGTGGCGGCGCAGCCGATGCGGGCCGGCCTGTTCACCTCCGAGGAGCTGCCCCGCGGGATGGTGCGCCGCCCGTATGACTTCCTCGGCGACCCCGAGCTTGCGCATGCGCTCGCCGCCCGGGCCGACGAGCACGGCACGTACATCACCGCGATCGACGACCCGAACCTGCCGATCTTCTACGCGACGACCAACTTGTGGGAGTACCTGGGCAAAGGCCTCGACGACAAGCGCTGGGTCTCGATCGGTGTGTGCCAGACCGCCGAGACCGAGGACAACCTGCGCCTGGGTCGAGCACTCGGTGACGCCATCGCCTCGCTCGACCGAAAGGTCGTCCTGGTCGCCAGCGGCGCGCTCAGCCACACGTTCTGGCCGCTGCGGGAGCTTCGCAAGCACGAAGCCGCCGGCATCGAGCACATCTTCTCCGCCGAGGCGGCGGCAGCAGACTTCGAGCGGATCGACTGGTTCCGCAAGGGCGACCACGCTCGAGTCCTGGAGACCATGCCAGAGTTCTACCGGTTCAGGCCGGAGGCCCGGTTCGGCCACTACCTCATGATGATCGGCGCCGTGGGCGAGGGCGACTGCACGGCGACCGCGCGCCAGTACGGCGAGTACGAGAACTCGGTCGGCACCGGCCAGGTGCACCTGTGGTTCGACCGTCCGACGGCAGGGTTCCCCCAACCGCGCAGAACCCATCTCGAACCTCTCACCGCCGAGCAGCCGAGCATGCACGACGCCGGGGTGGCCGGCTCATGACCGAGACCCGGAGCATCCTGCTCGACGGCACGCAGATCTCGATGGTGCGTCGCGGCGATGAGCTCGTCGCTCCTGACGGCCGCACCATTGCCGTCGATCGGGCGGTGCACCTGCCTCCCAGCGTTCCCACCAAGATCCTTGCCGTTCACCTCAACTACCGAAGCCGGGTGGAGGAGTTCGGGACCCGGCTCCCGGATGCGCCCACGTTCTTCCAGAAGCCAACCACCTCCCTCACCGGCCACCGGGGGGCGATCGTGCGGCCGGAGGGGTGCCGCTGGCTCAACTACGAAGGCGAGATCGCCATCGTCGTCGGCCGCACCTGCCGCAACGTGTCGCCGGCGGACGCTGGGGACTACATCGCCGGCTACACGGTGGCGAACGACTTCGGCCTGCACGACTTCCGCGACACCGACGCGGGCTCGATGCTGCGAGTCAAGGGTTCGGACACCATGTGCCCGCTGGGACCTGGGTTGGTGGACGACTGGGACTTTCGAGCCAAGTCGATCCGGACCATCGTCAACGGCGAGGTGAGACAAGAGGCCACGACCGACGAGATGGAGTGGGACATGCACTACCTCGTCGCCGACCTGGCCAGGACCATCACCTTGCTTCCCGGCGATGTGGTGCTGTCCGGGACGCCTGCAAACTCCCGCACCGTCTTCCCCGGCGACATCGTCGAGGTCGAGGTCGAGGGCCTGGGCCGGCTCACCAACCATGTCGTCAGCGGTCCGGTCCCGATCCGCGACGACTGCGGAGCCCAGCCCACGGAGAGTGACGAGGTCCTTTCCACCGCGATGGGCGGTGACTGGCCCAAGCGCGTGCGCTAGGACCGGCCGGCCAGTCCCCGGCCGACGGTCGCGCGCGCCTGGGACGTCGGTGCGCCCTGTTCGGCCAGTAAGGTCTGGACGATGCTTCGGACCTTGAGCGCGGCGACATCGGCACTGACGTTGACCTCGCGGCCGGGACCGTCACAGTCGATCATCTGCTGCATCGTCTCCAGGGCCGTCGCCACCCGCCCGTAGTACGACGTGAACAGCTCTGCGAGCAGGGCCGTGGTGACCTCGTCGCTCGTCGCGAAGTCACGGGTCACTCGCCACAGCAGCCGGCAGCGGCCGTCATCGACGGGGGTGACCAGCTGGGAGAAGCGCATCCGTGCCGGGCCGGTCCCGTCGTCGGGCAGCACGTCCCAGTAGTCGACCCACGCCGCCGCGGACAGGAAGTGCCCCTCCTGGCGATGCTCGAACTCCTCGTCGTGACCACGGCCCAGTGCCCGCGCCTGCCAGTCGGGGAGCCGCCCCGGCGGGAACCTCCGCGACAAAGAGACCGTCGTCTCGGTGACCACGACGTCCAACGGTGGCGTCGCAGCCGCGAGCACGGCGGGAGAGACATCGGGTGCCAGGTACGGAATCTGCGTGACATCGGCAAAGCTCTCGAGCAGGAGCAGGTACCCAGCGGCCACCTCGAGCTCGGCCCCGACGCTGACCCAGGCCTGGTCGTCGAGCCAGTCCAGGTCGGGCGTCCGGTACAGCGGCGCGCGCCCTGGCTCCCCGAGCCAGACCCAGACCATGCCGTGCTCCTCTCGTACCGGGCGGGCCTGCACCCCGGCATCCAGCGGCACCCGGCTCTGGGTCGGGACGCTGACGCAGTGACCGTCGACGTCGTAGGCGAAGCCGCACAGCCCGCACCGGACCGTGTCGCCGTCGAGGATTCCCGCACTGAGTGGGAATGGTCGGTGGGCACACCGGTCGTCGAGGGCGACGACCTGGCCGGCGAGGGTGCGAAAGACAACCAGCGGGGAGCCGCATACGCGCAGGGCAACCAGCTCGCGACCCACAGCCGGGCTCGAGGCCACCGCGTACCAGCAGTCCAGCGGGACCCTCCCCAGACGGGTGAGTCCCGGGTGTGAACGCGTCATCACGAATCCTTCGTCACAGGTCGAGAATGAGCCGGTCGGACCGGCAACGGGACACGCAGATCATCATGCTCTCGTTCTGCGCCTGTTCGTCCTGACTGAGAATCGAGTCACGATGGTCCACGTCGCCCTCGAGGACGACCTGCTCGCAGGTGCCGCAGATGCCCTCGTGACAGGAGCCGAGAACGCTGACGCCGGCGCCCTGGACCACGTCGAACACAGACCTGTCGGGGGGCACGACCAGTGTCAGGCCCGACCTGGCGAGAACCAGCTCGAACGACCGCTCCGCCTTCGCCGGGACGCCCGGGGACTTGGCGGCGAACCTCTCCAGGTGCAGGGATCCGGACGGCCACCGCTGGCAGCGTTGCTCGACTGCCCCGAGCAGGCCCTCCGGCCCGCAGCAGTAGACAAGGGTGTCCGAGGATGGGTCACCGAGCAGGAGGTCCAGGTCGAGCATGCCTGCCTGGTCCTGCGGGACCAGCGTCACACGCTCGCCGTACTGGGCCACCTCATCCAGGAAAGCCATGGACGCCAGCGACCGCCCTCCATAGAACAGTCTCCAGTCGGCGCCGGCCGCAGTCGCGTCGGCCATCATCGGCAGCATGGGGGTGATCCCGATCCCCCCGGCGACGAACAGATAGCGGCGCGAGGAGACCAGCGGGAAGTGGTTGCGAGGACCGCGCACCCGGACTATGCCACCGGGGCGCAGATCGTGAACCAGCGCGGAGCCGCCGCGCCCACCGGGGGCCTTGAGCACGCCGATCCTGATAGCCCGGCTGTCCGACGGGCTGCCGCACAGCGAGTACTGCCGGACCAGGTCCGGGGCGAGCAGCAGGTCGACGTGCGCGCCCGGGGTCCACGGTGGCAGCTGGTGGCCGTCCAGGTCGACCAGGGTGAGCGCCACCACGTCCTCAGCTACGTGGTCCACCGACTCCACGACCAGGTCACCCTCGTACTCGCGAAGGGTGGTGACCGTCTGCGTCAAGGACAAGCCTGCGTCAGGCAAGCTTCACCCGGACCGGGAAGCGCTTGATCCCGTTCACGAAGTTGCTTCGGACACGTGTGATGTCGCCGGCCTGCTCTATCGAGGCCAACCGCGGAAGCAGAGTCTCGAACATGATCCTGATCTCCATGCGTGCAAGATTCGCACCCAGGCAGGTATGGGCGCCCTTGCCGAACGTCAGGTGGTCGTTGGGGTACCGCGTCAGGTCGAGGCCGTAGGGGTTGGTGAAGGCGTCGTGGTCACGGTTGCCGGAGGCGAACCACAAGACCACCTTGTCGCCGGCCTTGATCTGCTGTCCGTGCAGCTCGACGTCGCGAGTGGCCGTGCGGCGGAAGTGGTAGACCGGGGAGGACCAGCGCAGCAGCTCCTCGACGGCAACCTGGGACGTGTCCGGGTTGTCGCGCAGCAGAGCCATCTGGTCGGGGTGGTCCATCAGGGCCTTCATCGAGTGGCTGATCGCCTGCCGCGTCGTCTCGTTGCCAGCGACAACGAGCAGGAGGAAGTAGTTGTCGAAGTCGGTGGGGGTCAGCGGGACGCCGTCCTCGGGAATCCGGTTGACGAGCTTGCTGACCAGGTCCTCGCCGTCGCCGCCCTTACGTTCCCCAGCGAGCCGGCGCCCGTACTCGAAGATCTCCATCGAGGCTGGTGAGCGGAACGGCAGGTGCGCGTACTGCTCGGCCTCGGGGCTGTCGATCAGGACCCTGGCGTAGTCCGGGTCGGTGGCCCCGACGATCTCGTTGCCCCAGGAGATGAGCTGCCCGGTCGACTGCTCGGGAACATCGAGCAGACGCGCGAGCACTGCGATCGGGTAGTCCGCGGCGATGGCATCGACGAAGTCGAACTCGTCGTGGCGCAGGGCCTGGTCGACGGTGAGCTGCGCGAGGCCGCGCAGGAAGTCCTCGTACCGGCGAAGGGTCGCCACGGAGAAGTCACGCATCAACAGCTTGCGCAACGCCTGGTGCCGCGGCCCGTCGGTCTCCAGCATCGAGCGGCGCAGGTCCTGGAACTGCTCCGGAGGCTCCTCCAGGTTCACGAACTTGGTGGAGGTGAAGGTGTCGGCGTCCTTCTCCACCTCGATGATGTCCTGGAACCGGGTGATCGACCAGAAGCCGCCGTTCCCACCAGATTCCGGGTTCCAGTGCACCGGTGCCTGCCGTCGCAGCGCGTCGAACATCCCCCACGCGTCGCCGCGGACAAAGACCTCGAGATCGGCCAGGTCGACCTCCTCGAGCGGGATCGGCTTGGGCTCCATGTCGGCTCCTTGCTGGCGCGGGGATGGCGGGTCTGCTGTGCGGCGCGATGCTCGTCAGGTCACAGGTGGTAGGCGTACTCGCGGAACTCCCAGTCCGTGACGAACCGCTCGAAACGGTCCACCTCATTGCGCTTGTAGGTCAGGAACGACCTGACGAAGTACGCACCGAGGACCTCGGTGAGCTCGGTGTCAGCCTCGAGTGCGTCCAGGGCAGCGGGCAGGGTCTTGGGGAGCATGGGTGCGGCGGACGGGTCGTAGCCGTAGCCCTCCAGGGGTGCACCCAGCTCGGCCTTGCCGCGGATGCCGAGGTACGCGGCCGCCGCGACCGCCGCGATGATCAGGTAGGGGTTGGCGGTGGCGTCACCCAGGCGGACCTCCATCCGGGAACCACCCCCTCGCTCGGGCGGGACGCGAAGCATGGCGCTTCGGTTGTCAAGGCCCCAGTCGATCAGCCACGGCGCCAGCGTGTCGGGACCGAAGCGCTTGTAGGAGTTGATCGTCGGGTTGGCGATCGCAGCCAGGGCCGGGGCGTGCTGGAGCACCCCGGCGATGGCATGGCGACCGAGGTCTGAGAGCCCGTACTCCCCGTCCGGGTCGCCAAACACATTGCGGCCCGACTCGTCGGCGATGGACACGTGAAGGTGGAAGCCCGATCCGCCCTCGTCGTTGAATGGCTTGGCCATGAACGTGGCCAGCAGCCCCTCGTGACGGGCGATCTCCTGAACCGCGGACTTCATGCGGAAGGCCCGGTCCGCGGCGTCGACCAGATCGCTGTGATTGAGGTTGATCTCGAACTGGCCGGCACAGAACTCGTGGTTGGCCGCCGTCACCTGCAGACCGGCGTCGCGCAGGTACCGAAGCGTCCGCAGCAGGATGCCGTTCGGGTCGCCCTTGCGGCCGACCACGTACACGTTCCCGGCGCTGTCGGAGTAGCGGCTGAAACCCGGCGCTCCGGACTGGTTCGGCTCGCAGACGAAGTACTCCAGCTCGGGCCCCACCACGGCCCTGAGACCGAACTCCGCCAACCGAGCCGCTACGTGGTGGACGACCGTTCGCGGTGCTTCGGGAGCCGGCGCGCCGTCAACGAGGAAGGCGTCCCCCAGGCAGCTCACGGCACCCGGCTCCCAGGGCAGCGGGGCAAGTGTAGTGAAGTCCGGGCGGACCAGGACGTCCGGAAGCCCGGCCTCGATCCCACCCTGGATCGGCACCACGTCGCCCATCGGCGTGACGTGGTAGACGCCCCTGCTGAACGCCAGCCCGTGCCCGGCGGCGGTGTGCAGCTCGTCGATCAGGACGTCACGGCCCCGGTCCACCCCGATCATGTCCGATATCGACACGCGTACGACGTCCACACCTTGAGCTCGAAGCTTCTCGACGATCTCGGCAACGCCCTGGCCGTCTGTTCCCACGACGCCTCCTGACCGACTCGTTAGGACCCAAACCATAATGGCGGGCCGGTGAGGGTGCAAGGGTCGGCGAGTTAGTTCGTTGCCAAACGGTCTTGCGCAGGCGATATTGGGACGGGACCGGTGCAACGCGCGGATATCAGCCGCTGAGACGAGAAGGGTTCGAGGTGCGCGTACTGATCATCCAGCAAGACCACGTGTCGCCGATCGGTCCCGTGGGGGAGGCGTTCGGCGACCGGGGCTTTGAGGTGCAGGAGTTCCTCGTTGTCCCCGAGGAGCGGTTCAACGAGCCAGACGTCAGCGTGGTGTTCCCGGACCCGGTCGGCTACGACGCGATCGTGCCGATGGGGGCGCCGTGGTCGGTCTACGACCACGACTGCATAGGCACCTGGGTCCAGGATGAGATCAACTTCCTACGAATGGCGCATGACGCCGGTGTTCCGGTGCTGGGCATCTGCTTCGGCGGGCAGGCACTGGCCGCTGCCCTCGGCGGGCGAGTGCTTCCTGCGGCACGCCCCGAGGTGGGGTGGACCCGCGTGCAGACGCTGCGGCCCGAGCTCGTCGAGCCGGGACCGTGGTTCCAGTGGCACGCCGACCGCTGGGAACTCCCCCGCACTGTCGAGGCGTTCGCCCGGACAGAGGTTGCTGAGCAGGCCTTCGTGTCGGGGCGCTCGCTAGGTCTGCAGTTCCACCCTGAGATCACCCCCGGCATGCTGGACGGGTGGCTGGGCAACGGCGGCGACGCGCACGCCCGAGCGCTGGGGATCGACCCCGATGTCCTGGTCCGGCAGACCGCCGAGCAGGCGACGCCGGCACAGGCGCGCGCGCGCCGGCTGGTGAACGTGTTCCTGGACGTCGTGGCACGCGGCGACGCCGTTACCAGTGATCTAGAGTAAAGAAGATGACCAGACCAGGGGTGCGGTCTGCGCCCACCGAGGCGCCCGGGCCGATCAACGCATCGACCTGCGACCCGGCGAGCTGCCCGTGCACGGTCGGCACGTGCACCCTCAGTCGCGTCGCGCGGGCGATCGCGGGGGATGACGGCGGCTTGAACGGCCAACACTCACTGACCGCGAAAGAGCGCGCGATCAGTGAACGGCTCGCACCCATGACCTTGGACATGGGTGCGATGGCCGCCGTGAGCAACATCTATCGCGCCGCGGGATCGATCCGGAACCACTTTGAGCGCAGCGTTCTCGCCCCGCACGAGCTCACCTGGACGGGCTGGGTGGTCTTGTGGGTGGTGTGGATCTGGGACGACATCGAGGCCCGCCATGTCGCCGCCGAGGCCGGTATCTCCAAGGGCACCCTGACTGGCGTCGCCAGCACCCTCGAACGCCGGGGGCTGCTCACGCGGCGGACGCATCCGGACGACGCGCGGCGTGTGCTCATCTCGCTCACAGCAGCGGGCCGCAGGTTGATGGTCGAGCTCTTCCCCCTCTTCAACGCCCAGGAAGCGCTTGTGGTGGCCCCGTTGAATGCCCGCGAGGTTCAGGTGCTGACAGGCGCGCTCCGCAAGATGATCATGGGTCTAGAGAGGGCCACCAGCCAACCGCAGTGAGTTACTATCCGCTGCATTCCGACTGTTGAGCCCGTGGCGCCTCGAGGCGAGCGCGGCAATCGCAGCGCCGGCAAGGCTCGGATGCTGGTGCCTAAAATGTAGCGCCCCACGCGTCGGGGCGTCCTGGACGTTCTTCGGCCACTCATAGCTCACGCACTGACCCCCACACTCGATCGGCAACGCGACCGGCGACAGCGCCGAGAGCCGGGGTTGGCGTGACCGCGCAGGAGCGGTCAGCCGTGCCGGCGACTCTCCCGGACGGATCAGCCTGGTTCGCCGCGGTGTCAGTCCTCCAAGGCCCGGTGAGAGCGAGACGGTGCCCGCGTCACAGTAGGAGCAGCCCGCCCGGCAGCTGAGCGGGTGCCGCAGGCGGCGCCTGGCTCCTTCCGGCAGCCGATCCACCCGTCCCGTCGTGCGGCCCAGCATCGATCGAACGCCCGCACCGCACGTCGGTGACGGCTGACGCGTCTGGCCCTACGTCGTGGCCGGTTCCGGGAGCAGCCCCAGCTGGGCAGCCATACCCATCTGGTCGTAGTAGACGCGGTGGTGGGTGACCCGGCCGGCCTCGGACTCCCAGATGTCGAGGAAGGGCAGCCGCAGCGCGCAGCCGGTGGGCGGCAGGGTGCCCTCCGGCGTGCCGAGGGGGCCGGTGTTGGTACCGACGAACAGTCCCTCGACACTGACCCGTTGGCCGTCGTCGACGAGCGCGACGATCTCGACCCGGGCGTCCGGAAACCCCGTGACGAAGCCCTGCGCGTGGCTGAGGTACGCCTCGATGCCGTGGCTTGTGCCAGCAGGCTCGGAGGTCACCATGTCGGGGCTGTAGATGCGGCCGGCGACGGTCCAGTCGCGTTCGTTGAACGCGCGGATGTGCTCGCGGGCAAGGTCGGCGGTCTCGGACATCGGGTGCCTCCTACGTCGTTGCGGTTGGGTCGGCGCCGACGCTATCGCCAGGCCGGCGCACGCCGGACCGGGAGAACTCCCGGTCTTGCTACGCGGGCAGCAGGTCCTGCTGGACAGCGAAGACGGCGGCAGCTGCCCGAGTCGTCACCCCTGCTTTGGCGTAGATGTTCTGCAGATGGAAGTCCACCGTCTTGGCGGACAGGTGCAGCGCGGCGGCCGTCTGCTGGATGGACCCGCCGGTCGCGACCTGGCGCAGCACGTCCACCTCGCGATCGGTCAGCCCGGCCGGCCAGCGCCGTCGTACCGGTGGCGCGGTGTCGCCGGCGGCGGCGAGCACACAGTTCACGGCGCGGGTGTCGAGAAGGTCGTCCTGCGCCATCCGGCGCAGCGCATCGCCGGCCTCGTCGGGCTCGAGCGCAGGCCGATGTGCGCGGGCGGCGCGCATCGCGGTGTACACGTCCACTGCGGCCAGCAGGCGCGCCGCCGGGGAAAGCGCCGTGCGGCGGTCGCCGCGATGGTAGCCAGACCCGTCGAGCCGCTCGTGGTGCCTACCCGCCAGCGCTGCCACGTCCGCCAGCGACCGTGCCGGAGCCAGAAACCGCTCAGAGTAGTAGGGGTGCAGGCGGACCTGCTCCCACTCCGACTCGCTGAGCCGACCCTGTTTGTCCCAGATGGTGGTGGTGACCGTGACCCGGCCCAGGTCGTGGACGAGCGCGGCGAGGATCAACGCTTCACGAGTCGCGGGCTCGATCGCAGCGCGATCGGCGGCACGTTGGGCCAGCCTGGCGACCGCGCAGGCGTGGCCTGCTAGGTGAGGCGACTTCAGGTCACCAAACTCGCCCAGCACCCTGGCAGCGTCGAACACCTGGTCGCCGGCCAGATATCGGGGCTGACCCGGTTCGGCGTTGAGCAGGTCGTCCCACAGCGCCGGCCCGCCGGCGGGCACCACGACCACCGCGAGCAGCGCGTCACTGTCCGCACAGAAGGCCGTCACCATGTCGGGGTCGAACGCGCCCCCTGACCGATCGCGGGCCATCGCCTGGGCCGCGTCGGGTCCGCCGAGGCGATGGTGCACTTCGATCTCGTTGCACAAGGTCATCACCCGGACGATCTCCGGCAGGTCCGCTCCCTGCACGCCGAACGGAGCCCCTGCGCCGTCGAACCGCTCGAACACCTGCGCCAGTCCCGCGACCACCTCAGCGGTGGCGCCCAGACCGGCGGCGAGCAGCTTGGCCACCTCGCAGTGCCCGGTCAGCGCCTCCCGGCGCCGCTGCGGGGTGTAGCTGAACAGGTTCTCGATCATCGCCTGTCGCACCGCGGGGTCGCGGTCGGACGCGAAGTTCTGCATCACCCATTCGCCGAACGCGGCCGGGTCGCCATAGTCCAGGTGCTGGGTGTCGGCGCCGAAGCGAACCTCGTCGCCGAACAGGTCCGCCGACCCCGTCGACCCGGCCGTACACCCCAGCATGCGCAGGAGAGACAGGTAGTACAGGTCGGCGAGGTCACCAGTGCCCAGCCCGAGTCGCCGTCCCAGTTCCACGCTGAGAAGGCAGGTCCGGATCGCGTGTTCGATCGGCAACCCGAGCCCCGCGTCACTCGCGCGGGCAATCACCCCGACAACCTCGGCCAGCCTGGTCCTGCGCGCGATCACAGCCCACACTGTAGTAATCGCCCACCCTTGACCGGAGCCTGTTGTGGGCCGGCGCTTGCCAGGCCTGCGCCCACGCACGACGGTGCCAGGGACCCCTGGTACGGGACGAGTCCCTTCGACCCCCGTCACCGGCTGACGGCCACCGTGCCTGCAACATCAGCCGGCAGTGCCCGGGTCGCCTGCCGTGGCCCCCATGTCATCGACCTCGAGCTGGCTAGAGCGGCTCGCCGACAG